>ODAI010499886.1_pt1 | contig 50063 bp, 39 predicted proteins | sample 1539321 | NCBI WGS metagenome assembly ODAI01 (sample SAMN02144231, study PRJEB22623) | gut metagenome | biome: sheep rumen | host: Ovis aries | place: New Zealand
CGCAGAAGTGATAGGTCACAAGTACACACCTACCGTGGGGCACACGGGAAGTTACGCCTTTGGAGACCATGTAAGACGCAATCTCGGCGCAACGGTCGTTGAATTAGGAATCCCTCCGGCTTTAGCCGTGGGGAGTGTCAACCTCTAAAATGCTGTACCCAGTAATGTTTGAACTTTGAATTCGATTGATAATAGTAAACTACGCCCATTTCTTTAAATTTTTTGCTCAAAATGTTGTCGCGATGAGTTTTTGAATCCATCCACGCTTGAACAACTTGTTTTGGCGTCATTTGCCCGCCAGCTAAATTTTCTCCTAAAACATGCCCAATTTGCGGCATTGCTGTAAAACATTTCGTACCATTCGGTCGCGTGTGCGAAAATTTATAAGGTAATTCCCGCGCTCGAACATACGCGCTTGACGCTAAATCTTTTGCGAAATTTAACGGCGCAACTCCAACTTTTGCCCGCTCTATGTTCACTAAGCGCAAAACTTCCATTGGAAATTTGTTTACGTCCTGTTTTTGAACCGCTTGAGCCGATATTCCTGCTAAATTTATCGCCGCAACCAAAATTATTATCGCTAAACCCGCTAAAATTCTTTTCATTTTGTCACCGCCTTAGTTAAACCACTTCATAACATCTTGCGCAGACCCGCGCAGGCAAAATAATATCGTTCTGTCGCCCGGCAAAAGAATTGTGTTGCCATTCGGTATCGCCGCCTTGTTTTTTCGCACGTACGCGCACACTAAACACGATTTCGGCAGCTGAACTTCCATTAATTTTTTCCCTGCGACCTTCGCGCCGCTCTGTACTATCACTTCGACCGCTTCCGCCCGCGCTCTTTCCAACATCGACACGCTTACCACCCCGCCGCGCCTCACAAAGGCTAAAACTTCGCTTGCTGATAGCAATCGCGCCGAAATTACGACGTCAATCCCGACTTTTTCTATTAAATCTGCGTATTCCGTCCTGTAAACACGCACGACGGTTTTTTTTGCGCCCAAATGCTTCGCCAAAATCGCCATCATCAGGTTCAATTTGTCATCTTCCGTCAAAAAAACCACTACATCTGCCGAAATTATCCCTTCTTGCGCTAATAAATCAACGTTTGTGCCGTCGCCGTAGATTGCAATGCTGTCGCCGCTCAAAAGTTGCGCCATTTCCTCGCATCGTTCCCTATCTTTTTCGATTACTTTGACGTTGACGCCGGCTTTTTCCAACATTACCGCTAAAGTTCGCCCAATTCTGCCCGCGCCGATTATCATTACCCTTTCAAGCTTCCGAGAATTGCGCCGAACAAAATTTGTGCTAAATTTTTCTATCGCGTCGGGAAAACCGATAAAATATGCGTTGTCGTCGACTTTTAAAGCGTCATCGCCGTGCGGAATTATCATTTGGTTATCTCGGTAAATCAATCCAGCCAAAACTCCTTCCGGCAAGTCCAATTTCTTAAACGGAATGTCAATATACTTGCTATTTTTCTTGATTTTGACTTCAAACAGGCGAATTTTCCCGCCAGCGAACTCATCAACGTCCAATGCCGCAGGAGTCATCAAAATTCTATAAATTTCGTGCGCGGCAATCATTTCAGGGTTCAACATCAAATCTATATCGAAATTTTTCTTTAAATAGTCCTTCGCCTCGCTCAAAAATTGCATATCGCGAATTCTGGCGATTGTGTGCTTGATTCCGTGCTTTTTCGCTAGAATACACGCGATCATATTCACTTCATCAATCGCGGTGACGGCAATAAACACGTCCGCGCCGTTTACGTCTGGGTCGTCCATAGTTATGGGGCTTGCGCCGTTCGCCGTTATCGTCAAAACGTCCAAATTATTTTTAATCGCGGTCAGTTGGTCTTCTTCGCGGTCGATTACGACTACCGAAATGCCCTCACTGCTCAAAAGTTCCGCGATTGTGTAGCCGAGCTTGCCCGCGCCCACTATTACCACGCGCATTTTATTTCACTTCCTTACATACGCCACATCTTTTGCAATTTTCAAAGCAAGGCGGCGTTTCAATCAAATTTTTCGCCCTGTTAAACTCCTCAATCAGATATTTTTTGCTAAATCCTTGATTTAAAAAGTCCCAAGCTAAATTTTCCTCCAAATTTCTTTGACGCAGATAAAAATTCTTGTCCAGATTAAAAATTTTCCTAAAATCCTGCGCGGATTCCGATTGCAGAACGATTTCCGAAATTTTCCGGTCTCCGCGTGATAATATCGCTTGAATTTCAGCCGCCTTGACTGATTCGGAAATTATTTCGACGCCGTGCACTGATTTTAATCTACTGCGCAGAATTTTTAAAGCCGCGTCGAGATATTTTTTTTCTGCGAACGGTGCCCATTGAAACGGCGTGAACGGTTTGGGCACGAATGGATTTACGCTTAGCGTTAGCCGCCCCGCGCACATTTTTTTTATCCGCGAAGATAAATTTGCTATTTCTTCGACGTCTGAAAGTTCTTCAAAGGGCAAACCAATCATAAAATACAGGCGAAAATTTTTAATTCCGGCACTGATACCGAGTTCGACGGCGTTAAAAATATTTTTTTCGGTCAAACCTTTGTTAATGACGCGGCGCATTTTATCGGAGCCGACTTCGGGCGCGATTGTGAGAGTTTTAAGCCCGCTTTTAGCGAGCGAATGAACTAATTCGGGCGTCACTGAATCAGCGCGGAAGGACGCGACCGACATTTGAAGATTATTTTCCAGAATGAAGCGGCAAAGGTCGTTAATTTGGGGATAATCGGATATAGCCGCGCCCATAAGCCCAATTTTTTTGCCGAAATGCTTAGCGGAAAGAATTTCATGCTTTAAAACGTCGATTGAACGGTTACGCGGCTTTCTGAAGCAGTAACCCGCCATGCAAAAGCGGCAATGACGCCCGCAACCCCGCGCAGTTTCGATTAAATACATATTAAATTCGGCGTCGTCGGTCAAAATGGTTGAATGGGCAGGAAAATCGTCGAGATTTTTAATCCACTGGCGGGAAACGGATTTTTTAAAGGTTGGGACGTAAACGCCTGGAATTTCGGCGAGTTTTTCCAATTTTTTGAGGCGCGGGAGGTTTTCGGCGTTGATAATGGCGTTGACGAGCGGCGGGAGAATAATTTCGCCTTCGCCGATAACGAAAGCGTCTAAAATTTCGGCTAAAGGTTCAGGATTGAAGGTAGCGCAGGGACCGCCGGCGATAATAATTGGGTCGAAGTCGGTACGGAGGCTTGCGCGGGGATTTATTTTGCTGAGGCGAAGAATTTTAATGATATTGAAGTAATCGGGCTCGAAAGACACGGCGAAACCGATGATTTGGAATTTATTAAGGGGCGCGAGCGATTCGACGCTTAAAATTTTGTTTGCGGAAGGATTTAGGAAGAATCTTTCGCAAGAAATTTGATTTAAGTCGTTGAGAAGCTGATAAATGATGTGGATACCGAGATTAGACATACCGACGCGATAAGAATTGGGATAAACGAGGGCGAAATTGAATCTGCCGCCGGATTTTTTGTTCAAAATGGTTTCGCGAGTGGAAATTGAGCGCAAAAGGTCTTCATAAGTGTTCAAAATGCTTTCCTCCGAGTTTTTTAAGTCATTATAGCAAAAAACCGCCCATGAGAGGCGATTTTGGAAAAAATTTGGAGGTTTGAGGGAGCAAATTACGTTTTCCGGAATAACGGAATTTGTAATCGGGCATGAAGAGCGTTTGAAAGTGGTTTTGAGGGCGCAAATTACGTTTTCCAATATAATGGAATTTGTATCGCGTAATGGCGCGGGTTTTTCGGCATGCGCAGTTTTTGGGGTCATTTTTGCGGCGCAATTTACGTTTTCCAAAATATTGGAATTTGTAAAGTGGGCACAAAAAAAGCGCGGATTTAGTTGTGAGAAAAAATTTTTGTGCTTTTGGCCGATAACTGCTATAATCTGCGCGGTATAAAGCAAAAATTTTGAAGGAGGTACTGTTTCTAATGGAAAATTCTGCGTTGTCAATGCTGCCGCCGATTATTACGATAATCCTTGCGCTTTGGACGAAGGAAGTTTACACATCGCTAATAATCGGCATATTTACGGGCGCGATGCTCTTTACGGGCGGCAACTTTCTTGAATCAATCGTGACGTTTTTTGAAGTCATGGATAGCAAAGTTGGCGGCAACGTCAATATTTTAGTTTTCCTAGTGATTTTGGGGATATTAGTTGCGATAATCAGCAAATCGGGCGCGACGCGGGCTTATGGCAACTGGGCACGCTCGATTATCTCTGGGAAACGTTCCGCGCTCGGCTTGACGGCATTTCTGGGCATTTTGATTTTCATTGACGACTATTTTAACTGCTTGACGGTCGGAACGATTATGCGCCCCGTCACCGATAAATTTAAAATTTGCCGCGCTAAACTTGCTTACGTCATTGACTCGACGGCGGCACCCGTTTGCATTATCGCGCCGGTATCGAGTTGGGCGGCGGCGGTTGGTTCGTCGCTTCCTGAAGGCTCGCTCGTCGACGGCTTTTTACTTTTCCTGCAAACGATTCCTTTCAACCTCTACGCGATTTTAACTATGATTTTTATGGCTTTTATCGTCGTGACGGGCAGAGATTTCGCGACAATGGGCGCGGAAGTCCGCAAGAACAATGAGCATTTTGAAATTCCCGCCGAATATCGCGAAAATGTCAGCGAAGAGCAGTCTACGGGCGGCAATGGCAAGATTGTCGATTTAATTTTGCCGCTGATTGTCCTAATTTCGGTCTGTATTTACGGAATGCTTTACACCGGCGGAATTCAAGAAGGCAAATCGATTTCGGACGCCTTCGCCGATTGCGACGCTTCCAAATCTTTAGCTCTCGGCTCATTTATCGCGTTGATTTTTATTTCTTTGCTGTATCTGCCGCGCAAAGTCGTTAATTTTGCTGAATACTGCGAATGCTACTCGCAAGGCTTCAAAGCAATGGTTCCGGCGATTTTCATTTTATGCTTAGCGTGGACGTTATCGGGCATTTGCTCCGATAGCTATTTGAATTTAGGTGGCTATGTTGGCGGCGTTGTCCAAGAGCATGCGTCGCTTGCAATGTTCTTGCCGGTAATTTTCTTTATCGTGTCAATGGCGTTGGCTTTCGCGACGGGTACGAGCTGGGGGACGTTTGGCATTTTGATTCCGATTGCAATTTCGGTTCTGGTTAGTCTTCCTGCGGAGCAAGCCGCTAATCTGCTTGTCATTTGCGTTGCGGCGATTTTAGCCGGTTCCGTCGGCGGCGACCATGCCTCGCCCATTTCCGACACGACGATTTTAGCTTCAGCGGGTGCGCAATGTCATCACATTGACCACGTCTCAACGCAAGTTCCCTACGTTTTGACGGTTTCTAGTTGTTGTGTTGTCGGCTACATTGTGGCGGGCGTCACGCAAAGCGGCTGGCTCGGTCTTGGCGTTTCGTTAGCTTGCCTTGCCGTAGTTATGGCGGTTGTTCGCGCTAAAGTTCCCGCCATTGATATTTAAAAAGGGGTTTTTTTTATGGACACAGTAACAATTAACAAAGGAGAAAGTCAAATTTATGACGGCGTGACTTACACCGCAATTAGCAACGCTGTACTTAACCTCGACGACGACGGGAAAGTTTCGGGACTTGCCAGCGGTATAGTTCAGGCGACTATTGCCGGCGCGCAAAATTCTCCTGTCGTAACTTTCGACGCAACCAACGAAGCGATTAACTTCACGGCGACCAGCGACGGCGAAATTATCACGTCAAAAATGGTTCTTCCGCTTGAAATTATCAGCGGCGAATTCACTTTCAACGGGAGCACACTTGGCATAAGTGCCGGCTCCAAACTCGCTATCGTCAACACAAACGGCGATTACTCTTTGCGCAACGAAGATTTTTACGAATACGGCGCAACCTACAGCTTTAATAACACTTCCACGATTATTAATAGCCAACACACTATCAGCCAATTTAGTTTGACTAATGGCACCGATACTAGGACACTTAATCTTGAAGCATTCGGCACCGTTATAAATAAATTCACCGAACGCGGCTTTACTCTCGTCGCCGGTTCAAGAGAAGTTATGCATATCGGCGATTACACTTTGACCGCAAGAGCTATCGAAACTGCAGGCTTGAATATCTCATTGGGCGCAAACGGCGTTACTCTCGTTCCAAATAAAAACGACGGAGCATTAAATATCGTTCTTAGTCGCGGCGACGTGGAAATTATTTCCGGCGATTTGGAATGCACAAGCGGTTCAATTACTTTCGGGTTCGATAAAGCCGTAACCCTCGCCGAAAATACCAGTTTCAACTTTACATGGAATGACTACGTCACAAGCATAACCACGACTGCCGAAGCTACTACCGATATTGCTTTGACTGACACCGGACTTTCCTTTACGCCCCATGACGGCGACGGCGCGCTTAATATTTTAATTACAAGGGAAGGCACGCCAATTTTCGGCGGCGAATTGAACGTAACCGGCGGCACAATTTCTTTCGATTCTACGACGCAAAAAATTTCCTTCACCGAAGGCACCAAAATTCAATTAGGAATTGGGAATCAGGAATTAGGAATTGAGGTTGTGGGCGGCAATGCAAGCATTAAAGTCGAGGCTGACGGGAGCGGCAACTTCTCAATCACGCCCGACGAAAATGACGGCTCCCTTGACGTTACATTTAAGAAGGACGGCGAAATTACCTTCCAAAATAATCTTAGCGTCACCGGCTCAATGATTTTCAATCCTTTAACTAATTTGCTGACCTTGAAGGACGGAACGATAGTTTCTCTCGCCTTTAAGGATTACACACTTACAGCGACCGCGCAGGGCGACGCCGCTAGTACAATTTCCATGTCGGCGGACGGAATTTTTATCATGCCGCAAGAAGGCGACGGCACGTTGAATCTTACGCTGACCGGCACTTCAAGCGGTTCACTTTCAGCCAACATTGAAGTTTTAAGCGGCGGCTTCCTCTTCGGGCTTGACGGTGCTTTAACTGTCACGAAAGGCACCGAACTTAAAATTGATTTCGGCGACGGCTACATTATCAATTTCAAAGCGACTGACGCGGCGGGCGGCTCAATTTCTCTCGGCGCAGACGGACTTACTTTTGCGCCAAAATCCGAAGACGGCGGCTTACAACTTTCAATTACGAAAAACAGACAAACGCGCTCTGCAAGCCTTGACGTTACAGGCTCTGTTACTTACAAGCTTGACGGTTCAATTTCTCTGACTAAGGGCACCGTTGTTAGAAATGTTTTCGACAGCGGCAATATCTTGACGATAACCGCCAACACCGACGCAAGCGGCTCAATCAATTTTAATCCGCAGACCGGCTTGACAATTGCGCCCACGACCGCCGACGCGCTCAACGTCGTCTTGACGAAGGGCAATTTGGACACTGTTATCTCGTCGATTAACGGCATAATCAATTACAGAGGCGGCATTGTCACGGCAAGCGACGGCACGACTGCAAACATGCGGGTTCATGACACGTGGGAAATCAAATTTAGCACCGAGGGCGGCACCGCTTCCATTCAATTAACTGATGACAGAACGATTTACACTGCCGGCGAAGGCGCGACTTTCGCAGTGGATTATCTCAACGGCATGACAACGGCAATTCAAAACGGTTCCTATGCCAACGTTTACGATGAGAATATTGGAGATGGCGTTCTACGCATCTCTGAGGGCGCGACTTTAAGGAGCAACGACCACGATTTTGTTTTCACGCTTGAAAAGGCTGGCAACTACACGCTTAACGGCATGAAGGTTACCACGACAAAAGACAACGTCGAAGTTATGTTGCCCGATTACGATACCGTTACATTTGGTCAAGGCGCGGAAATAAAACTTGCGACTAAGTTTATTGATAAAACTTTAGAGGCTACAGTTACGGCTCGGCAAGGTCAAGGCTCTGTGACTTTAGACAAGGACGGCAAAATAACTTGCGACGCGACGAGCGGCACGCTCCAAATTACTTCGGGACTTGAAGAAATTTTCGGCAAATCTGTTTTGGCTGATACCTTCGACATTTCGGGCGGCACAATTACTTTTGATTCGACCAATAACAAAATTTCCTGCGCGGCTGGCTCAACGCTTACTTTGGCGCAGTCGGGGCAAATTATCACGCTCACCACAAGCAAAGATATTTCCGCAACTTACAAGGTTGAAGATGAAATTTATTATCTCATGCTCGACGACAGCGCGAGGGCAAAGGTTTCCATAACTCGAGACGGACAAAAGGTTTTAGCAGGCGAAATGGAAATGGGCGGGGTCTTTAGCTACAGACCCGAAACAGGTACTTTCGGCTTGACGGGCGCGAACTCTTCGCACGGCGACGGCACAAATACTTTCTTCCAATTCGCGATTGAAGGACAAAAAAGCACCTCAAGGTTGGAGACGAACGACACGACCATTGTATTTATTCCAACCTTAACCGGCGACAAATACGAAATCAATTTCCCGAACGAAAGAAAACACGCTATGAAACTCACCATAACTCGCGACGGACAAACGATTTTTGAAAACAAAATAGCTATTGACGGCGTAGTAGGCTTGGGCACCAATACGCAAGAAATTTCTTTGAAAAAAGGCACAGTGGTGACGCTCACGCAAGGCGAAAACGCAATGGAAATAACCGCGCTTGAAGACGCAGGCGGGCAAATTAGTTTCATTGAGGGCGGCATTCGCTTTGCTCCCAACTCCGACGACGGCGCACTTGAATTAAATTTCGTCACAACCGAGCGCAAAGCAAATTTAAATATCACCGGCGCAATTATCTTGGACGAAGAAGGCAAAATTACTTTAGAAGACGGCACTCAAATAAATCTCGATTGGGAAGACGGCACCAATCTCAAAATGACTTCGCACGGCTCGAACGGCTCCATTGGTCTTAGTGAAAAGGGAATTCAAATCACTTCCGAAGACGAAAACCTTGACATTGACTTGACGCTCCCAACCGGCGTGCAAACGCATTTAAGCGGCATAAAAGGAACGATTTATTACAACGCAGGCAAAGTTTCATTCGAGGAAAATGCTAAGATAACCGCAACGACTACGCTAGGCGGGCAACCGGTTTTAATGACGCTTGAAACAATCGGCGGCACCGGACATATTTCCTTTGCTGATAATGGCGTCATTTATTCGGCGGACACGGGCGCAATGCGAATCACTTGGTCACGCGACGGCTTGGAAAGCACATTTACTGTCAACAGCGGCACGATTCAAATTGGGCATGGGCTTTTCAAACTCGCGGAAGGCACCGACCTTGCAACCGACTTGAAAAATTTTGTTCCCGCGCTGTACTTCACGACGAGCGACGCCGGCACTTACATAATCAACGGACAGACGATAACGACTTCCGCCGAAAATATTCCAATGACTGCGACTGATGATTATATGACGTTCACGACTAGCGACGACGTTGTTACTTATGACGGAATGACATTCGCTGGCGCGGGCAAAGTTAGCCTCACTCCAAATAGCGTAGTATTAGGCGCGGGCGTCGAGGCGGAAGGCTTTGGCAAAGATAAATCATTCGTGTTGGCGGAAGCCGGTAACGTGACTGCCGACGCCAGAATTTTTGAACTTGCAGAAGAAGTTCCGACGGGGCTAACCGTCACGGGTGCGCAGGACGGCTTTATTTTCAGCCGCACGACTACTGAAGAAAGCGAATCGCGCTTTAGCAATCCCAATCCCGATAACGTTGGCAAAATATTCACGGAAAAATTTATCGCGGCGGGCGACAGCTCCTATCGCATTCAAACAGATTTACTCGGCTTGCAACAGATTATCGGCATTTCGGGCGATACGACGATTTTGGGTAGCGCGAGCTTTGACGGTGAACCGGAAGAAACTGTATTTGATATCGTCACCAATTCGGAAGGCGTCTTCACTGTTGGCGAAAAGAAATATATTATAAGCGGCGATAGTAGCGTTGCGATAATGGCAGATTTCGAGCCGGATAAATCATATGTGCGTGGCTTTAAGGATTTAAGCGGGATAGCAAGCGGCGATTTCAACGAACACTCGGTAACAGTCAACGGCGGCATTCCCATTAGCGTAAAGGGCGGAAAGATAGTTGATATTGTCGCCGACGAAAACGGGCAAGAAGTTTTCGGGATTAGAGACGGCGAAAGTTTGGTTGCGTCATTGGCGGGAAATTACACCGTCGACATAAGGGCTATCGAGCTAATTGAAGACGTTCCGAAGGGCATAACGATTGAGGGCACAGCCGGCGGCGATTTTAAAATCGGAAGTACAAGAGATAGCGGCGAAGTTTTAGTGGAAAATTTCAGAGCGACGGGCGGCGATTATGCCTACAGCTTGCAAATAAGCACTTTAGGTTTGGAAAAAGTTCTGGGCGTTTCCGACGGCACGACGATTAAGGGCGGCGCGGACATCGACGGCGAAACTATAGAGCAAGACTTTGACATTATAACCAAGACGGAAGGCGCATTCACTTTCGGCGAGCGCACTTACAATATCAACGGCGATTCAAGCGTTAGTATAACGGCGGCTTTCAATTTAGATGAGGGCTATGCCTACAGCTTCGACGGTTTAAGCGGCACGGTCAGCGGCAATTTCAACGACGGCGATTTTTCGGTTAATGGCGGCGAATCCATTCTGATAAATGGCGACAGTTCGATTGATTTAGTCGCGGGTGCAAACGGAATAGAACTTTTCAACGTCAGCGGCGGTGCTTCTTTAATAGAAATGGGCGGCGTCTCGAAAGTGCACACAGACACCGAAGGCACTTTCACTTTCGGCAACGGCGACGGCGATACCGTTGCAATCACGATTCAAGGCGACGACAATGTAACTTTTGAACTCAACGACGCGCAATATGTCAAGAGCATAACGAATATCGAAGGCGACATTTTCTTTAGCGAAACGAATGCTTCTTTGTCTATAAACGGCATAAGCGGGACATTTAGCGGCGAATTTTCTTCGATTGGTGCATACAGTAGCGCACTTTATATTCACGACGCGCAAGACGGTAGCGGGCTTGTCACCAGCGACGAAGATAAAGTTTGGCTACAACTGCGCGGCGGCTCCTTTGCTCTGAACGATAACGGCTTGACTTTGACCAATGACGCCGACGGCATTTGGCTTCGCGAAAAGGAAGTTGTCGGGCTAGATGAGGGCGCAAGCTTGCAAGTCAGCGAGGCGGGCACTTATACTGTCAATGAAACTGTGCTTAGTGTAAAGGCAGATGATATTATCGTTGGGCTGAAGGATAGCGCGTACATTTACGACCCGAATAACCCGCTGATAACGAAGAACACGCCGACAGCGGAAATTATTCAGCAGATAACCGGCGGCGATTCGTCAATAAATACTGTAGTTGCGAGCGGCAGGGAAAATCTTTCGCTCAAGGGCGGCGATTTAGTTATCGTCGAAAATACGCCCGCGCAAGTGAGCATAACGGCGAGCAAGGGCAATGATACTATCGCGAGCAAGGGCGGAAATGTTCACATAAAATTGAACGGCACGGGCAAAACCGACCTTTTCGCGCTCGACGGCAGAATTACTCTTGAAGGCTACTCCGACGCGACGGGCACGGGCTTTGGCACGAATTACAGCGACATTTTAACGGCGATTAATAACGACGCGATTGACTTCGACAAAGGCAAGCTTACGATTGATTCAGCGGTCGTCACCTTCGATAAGGACAGCGAGTTAATTAATTTCTACGACGCGGCGGGCGAACTGCAAAAAGTTGGCTATGCCGCCGGCGATGAATCACTTAACGCGAGCAAGCAAAAGGCTGATTTAATTCTCTTTGCTGAAAAATATTCTACGCTTGAGGGCGGAAGCGGTTCCGATACGATATTTGCAGACGCGGGCAGTTATGTCGACGCGGGCGCAGGGAAAAATTATATAGAAATTAAAAAAGTGCGCGGCACCAATGACGACGGCACAACGATAGCGATACGCAACGGCAAAGCGACTGTCGCGAATTTCACTGCGGGCTTTGACGACACTAGCGACCGTATCTTTTTCGGCGTCAATGATGCTGTCGATTTCAAATTTGACGGCAACGACCTAAAAGTTTACAACGGCAATGAAGTGCGCGGCGTTTTGTCCAATGTAGCGAGCGGCGCGGATTTCGTGAACATTTTGACGGCAGATAACAATTCCGCTCCGAAAGTAGCTGTGGCGCAGGAAAATGCGGTTATCGCGGTTGAAAATGAAATTGCTGACCTTTACGTCGGCGAAAAATCCGGCGTCGACTTCACCAATTACGCAGAAAATCTTTTTGTCAATCTCGGTTCGGAAAATTTGAGCGTAGGCGGCGGCGAAATTATTTTTGTCGGCATAAATCAAATCACGGTAGGCGGCGGGCTGAATACTTTGATTAGTTCTTCAGTCAATGAGACTTTGACAGGCAACGGCACGACGGAATATATTTTCGACAAGGACAGCGGGCGCGACGTTATCCAGAACTTCAACTTCGAGGAAGATAAAATTAATGTCGGGACAAATGCCGTTACTGACGTTCGGATAAATAATGCGGGCGGCGTGCGCATGGAAATTGGCGGCTCGGCTGTGTTGACGCTAGCAGACGCGCAAGGCAAGAATTTCAAGATAAATAATCTCGTGGCGAAGGCTGATAAAAATCTAACGTATGACGACGAGGCAAATTATTTCGTAGCGACGACGCAAAATGCAACGCTATCAGTTGGCGCGGATATTAGCGACGCTAAGATTTGGCTTGACGGTTCGCAAGGAAAAACTTTTGTTGGCGACATAAGGACGCTTGACGCGAGCAACTCCACCGTTAAAGCTGAATTGGCTGGCAATGACCTTGACAACAAAATATTTGCCGGAAAGGGCGACGCGAGCTTATGGGGCGGCAACGGCGGCGATGATTTACTTGTTGGCGGCGCGGGCAAAAATACTTTCTACTACACGACCGGCAACGGCTCCGACACGATAAGCGGCGCGAATGCGGGCGACGTTGTTTATTTGACGCAAGTCAGCCTCGACCAAATTTCCAGCGCAAGCGTCACGAATAACATTGCGACGATTAATTTCGTGGACGGCGGGCAACTCACAATCAACGACGCGGCGAACTGCAATTTTGTACTTACGCAGGGCGACCAATCGCAAACTTATGGAGTTAGCGAAAATAGTTTCGTTGCAAAATAAATGTCAGGGCTTTTTTACAGGAATTTATTTCTAAACGTTAGAAGGTGAAATTCTTGGCTGAAACTTTGAAGCACAGAAAAATTCTCGATGATTTATTCAATGCTTGCACGATAATAGGGCGCGGAAATTACGTTAGAGTTTACGACGTGAAGGAAAATATATTTAGGTTTAGTCCTGCCGCCGTTGAGCTTTTCGGCTTAGAGGGCGAATATATTTCCGGCGATAAAATTCACTGGGAAGATTTTATTCACCCCGAAGACCGGTTCGCTTATACGCGCATGAAAAAATTTTTGCTTTCGGGCGAAACGAGCGGACATGATTTAAGTTACCGCACGCGACTAAAGGACGGCTCGTATGCTATTCTGCGCCATATTGGCTCGACGATATTTGACGCGGACGGCAAGCCCGAAATTATCGGCGGGATAATGATTAACGAGGGCTTAACGGAGACGATAGACCTTGTGACGATGTTGCCGAATCAATATGGCTTTTTCCGCGACCTGATAGCGGCGATAGAGCTAAAGCGGAATTGCGTAGCGGTATTGTGCGGGATAAATCGCATGACGAACATTAACGACGAACACGGCTATTCTTTTGGCAATGCGGTTTTACAGCAAGCGGGCTGGCTCCTTCAAGAGGCGGTCGGGCAAGAGGGCACAGTTTATCGCATGGAAGGCGCGAAGTTTGCATTTTTAAGCGAAAGTTTATCGCCGGAAGAAGTCGCCGTTCGATATGAAAAACTTCGCCGCGCCGCGCAGGCGGGCTTACCTGTGGAAAATGTTCGCCAAGTTTTATCGATAAATGGCGGCATGATTTACTTTGAGGGCGGCTCGGCTGATGAGCGCACGATTTTTGCCAGTCTGAATTTTGTTTATAACGAATCGAAATTTTATCACAATGGCAAGCTAGTTAATTACAACGGGGCAATCGGTTTGAATACGCATGAATCATTAGAACTGCTTGCCGAAGTTCGCGACTGCATTTTAATGGACTGTGAAAATTTTTCTCTGCGTTATCAACCTGTTTTCGATTCTAAGACGGAAAAATTGACGGCGATTGAGGCGTTATTATGTTGGCACAGCGAAAGATTTGGTGACGTGCCGCCGTCGGCGTATGTGCCGGTAATTGAGCGCGATTATTTATTTGAGGAGTTGGGATATTGGATTTTACGCCGCGCAATGGAAGACGGCTTGAAACTTTTGGCGATAAATCCGAATTTAACGCTGAACGTAAACATTTCGCCCGCGCAAATTGTCGACGATTTCTTATTTGAAGAGATTGATAAAATTTCAAAGTCGGTAGGATTCCCGCTGAAAAGTCTATGCTTTGAGCTAACGCAGAGTTGCCGATTGATTGAGCCGGACATATTGCGGCGAATAGTTCGCGCTTTGAAACGCAAGGGCATACGCTGTTTGATTGATGATTTTGGAAGTGGTGTTGCGTCGATTGACTTTTTGCGCGACCTTGCGCCGAATTTCATTAAGCTTGAGCGCGATTACATTTTGCACATTAAGGACAAGCCTGGCAATTTGCAAATTGTTCAGCACTTATCGGAGCTTGCGGTCGATTTAGGAACGAAAGTTTGCTTAAAGGGCGTAGAGGACGCTAAAATTCGCGAGATTATAAAAGGGTTGCCGGTAACGAACGTGCAAGGCAATTTCTACGCCGAAGCGATTACCCTTGAGGAAGTCATTAAAAATTATCTCTGAACGAAGCATTATAGAAAAAAATTTCCCGCCGACAATGGCGGGATTTTTTTATTGCCTGATTGCTGAAAGTTCGCTGACAAGATTTTCTTTGAGCTTAGTTTCCAAATCCTTTAAAGTTTTGGCGTCGAAAGCGTAACTGATATGCGGTGCGCCATTAATCCGCGTTTCGCCGCTGAATTCGTCGCTATAAATGTTGTAGTACAAAATAAAATCGCTGTTTATGGCGAAGTCGACGTAATTAATTATAATGAATGAACCGTTAGTGACTTCGACGGGTGCGGCGGGATTTATGAACAGCTCGAAGCCTTCAAGCGTCGCGGGCAAATTTCGCCCATAATCCCACGAATCAATTTTCTTTTCGAGCAGGAAATTGTTAAGTTTTTTAGTTTGCAAGCCGCGCAGATTTTTTATCACGCTGTCAAGGTGCGTATCCAGCAGGGCTTGAAAAGTTTTAAAGTCCTCTGTAAAAAAATTGGTTAGGCAAAATTCTGTTAAGCCGATTTTCTGCCGAACTTTAAATTCGTTTGTTTCCTCGTGAAAGTAAGTCGTCAAGGCGCAATGAATTTTTTCATCGCTGTAGGTGTAGAAAATAAATTTATCATCATCGGGCGCGAAGATTTTTTCCAATGTAAAGCCTTCAATTTCGGCGGGTAGATTCTCTGCGAAATGAATTTCTGTTGCCTGCGCGGCGATTTTGTTTTTAGTTTCGTCTTTCAAAATAATCACCTATACATTATGATTTGCCAAAATTTTTTCAAGTAGAGCCTCGCAACCAATCAAACAATCTTTGTAAGTCTCTGCGTAATTGTCAGTATAATAAGGGTCAGCAACGTCGCGCCTTTCGCCTGCAAACTCCATTAGCATAGAAATTTTATTATCTGGGTCGCCGCCGCAAATTTTCTCCATATCGAAGACGTTGGAGCGGTCAAGCCCGATAAGATAATCAAATTTTTTGTAATCGCTTTCAAGCAAAAGTTTGGACGTGCGCCGCGTGAACGGGATATTATTTTTCCTAAGTTCGTTGGCGGTACCTTTTGAAATGGGCGTCCCTATCGACGGGTGACAGCCTGCCGATTCAATCAGGAAAAATTTTTCGAGACCTGCGCGGGCGATTAAATTTTTCATAACGAATTCCGCCATAGGCGAGCGGCAGATATTGCCAAAGCAGACGAAAATAATTTTAGTCATAATGTCCTCCAAGATTTTTGCGCTTACTTTACCGCATGTTTAATGACGTGTCAAAAAAATTTTCCCTAAACATTGACGCTTGAATTTTCTAAAAGTATAATCTAAGTGGTTTTTAACCAAAAATTTATATTAGGTTTTAAAAAATTCAGGAGGGTGTGGTTTTTTATGGCAAAGGACATCCGCATAAGTAGCCCGCTGAACGGTAAATTGGTTCCGTTGAATTCAATCAACGACCCCGTTTTCGCGAGCGGCGCAATGGGACGCGGTGTCGCCGTCCAAGAGCCGAAAGGACAAGTTTTTTCTCCGTTCGACGGTGAAATTACGGTCTTCTTCCCGACGGGACACGCAATCGGACTTAAGTCTGACGACGGTATCGAACTTTTGATTCACGTCGGTATGGACACGGTCAAGATGAATGGCGAAGGTTTCACGCCGAAAGCCGAAGCTGGCGACAAGATTAAACGCGGTCAGCTCCTGCTTGAATTCAGCCCTGAAGCTATCAAGAAAGCGGGCTATGAAACTACAACGCCGGTTGTCGTCACGAATCACGCAGATTTCGGCGATATTACGGTTGAGCTTGATGGACAGTCAATCACGGCTAAAGCTCCGGCTGAAGACGCTAACGCAGGTCCGGTTGAAAAAGACGCGGACGATTCGCAATACGACGGACTGCCCGACGAAGAACGCGTTGCAAAACTCATCATGAAGTATGTTGGCGGTCCCGATAACGTCCGCACGGCTGAACACTGCGCAACGCGCCTCCGCTTGATTGTCAATGACAAATCGAAGATTCAAGAGAAAAAAGTTGAGAATATCGAAGGCGTCAAAGGGCAATTCTTTGCGGCTCAGCAGTATCAAATTATTTGCGGTACAGGTTTTGTCGACAAGGTTACGGAAGAATTTATCAAGCTGAAACCGTCATTGGCGGGCGGCGGCGGTAAGGAAGCGGCTTACGCTGAAATGAGCTTAATGCAGAAAATTTCCCGTACTTTGGGCGACGTGTTTGTCCCGATTATCCCCGTTCTCGTTGCAACAGGTCTTTTCATGGGTGCTCGTGGTGCTATCCTTTCACTGGGAAGCGAATGGGACCCCAACTTCTTACTCATGACTCAGGTTTTGACTGATACGGCGTTTGCATTTTTGCCGGCTCTAGTTTGCTGGTCGACAATGAATAAATTTGGCGGCACGGCTGTTATCGGTATTGTTTTAGGTTTAATGCTTGTCTTTCCTGGATTGCCGAATGCGTATGTAGTTGGTGGCTCGGCGGCTGAAATTGCGGAAAAAGGTTTAACGTGGATTGAGGCGTCAGCTATGCCCGAATACGCCGGCAAAACTCCTATTCCGCTTGATTTAGGCTTTGTGACAATTCCGCTTGTTGGCTATCAAGGCTCGGTTCTTCCTGCACTCGTTTTAGGTATTTTCGCAGCTAAATTCCAGCAATTCTTGAAAACTTTTATTCCCGATATGATTGACCTTATTGTTACTCCGTTCTTGACTTTGACTGTATCTATGGCTCTTGGCTTCTTGGTAGTTGGTCCTATCATGCACGGTTTGGAGCAAATCGTTTTCGGCGCAGTTCAACAGTTCTTGACGATTCCGATTGTCGGCGGTTTGATTATCGGCGGCTTGCAGCAAGTCATTGTTATTTTCGGTGTCCACCACGTTTTCAGCGCGTTGGAAATTTATCTGCTGTCAACTCAAGGTTCCGACCCCTTCAACGCGATTATCACTTGCGCGACGATTGCTCAAGGTGGTGCGGCGTTGGCAGTTTCGCTCAAAACTCAAGACCCGCGTAAACGCGCTCTTTATATCTCCTCGACTGTTCCTGCATTCTTGGGTATCACCGAACCTGCTATCTTTGGTATTAACCTTCGCCTTATGAAACCCTTCATGTTTGGTTGCGTCGGCGGCGCGGCTGGCGGTGCAGTTTCCAGTTTCTTAGGGCTTGCCGGTACTGGTATGGGTATTACGGTTCTGCCTGGTATGCTCCTTTACATGAACGGTCAAATTGTTCAATACATTATCGTAAACTTGATAGCATTTGCTGTCGGCTTCGCGCTGACTTATGTGCTCTTTAAACACGACGAATAATTTTTCATAAAATCATCTCTTGATTTATTGAAAAGTTGCCGCGCTCTAAAAAGCAATGTGGAATTATGAATTAGGAATGAGGAATGAAAGAACGAAAATCAATTCCTAATTCCTAACTACTAATTCATAATTGCATTTCGGGCGCGGTTTTCTTTAAATAAGGATTGCTACTGTCATTTATACCATTCTCAAAAGTTGATTGGAGATGATTCAAATGACGGAACAAGAAAAAATTAACACGGAAATTCAAATGAAATTGGCAATGCAAGACGCTAAATTTAATGTCTTCATGCAAGAAATGCGAGACCGCGACAATCAACGCGCTGAAGATATTCGCGAAATTCGCCAAGACATTAAAGACATGGGTAAACACGTCCGTAATTTATCTTTGACGGCAATGGGAGCAATAGCAACAATGGTCGTCACTGTCATTATTTCTTTACTCAAAAGTTAAGGAGGAGTTTTTATGGCAAAAAAATCCGGTGAAACTTTGGAGGCTATCAAGGCAAAGTTCAACAAACAAGCGGTTGATGAGCGCGTCCGTGCAGAAATTCCCTACACGTCGCGCTGGCATAATCGTTTTCACATTGACGCGCCGCATTCTTTGATTAGCGACCCGAACGGGCTTTGCAACTGCAACGGCACCTATCACATTTTCTGTCAGTGGAATCCCGTTCCCGAAAACAAGCAATGGCACAAGAATAAATCGTGGATGCACACTACAACCAAAGATTTTATCAACTACACAATGCCTGAACTTTCGCTCTGGCCCAGAGATGAACACGACAAAGACGGCTGCCACAGTGGCTGCGGTTTCGTCGAAGACGGCAAAGTTCGCGTGTTCTATACCTGCAACGCCCGCGATGAAAATTATGTCCGCACGGTTGCGCAACGTTTCGGCACCCTTCAAGAGGACGGCTCCATTACGCTTGACGAAATTCAAGTTTACGGCAATCCCGAAGGCTATACCGCGCATTTCAGAGACCCTAATTTCTTCTATCGCAATGGCGTTCGTTATTTCGCTATGGCGGCGCAACGCATGAGCGACCCTGCTAAATCTTCGCGCCCCACTAACGGTGCTGTTCTCATCTACAAGGAAAAACCCGAAGGCGGCTGGGAACTTCTTGGCGAAGTCAAAACCGATTATTACGATTTCGGCTACATGTGGGAATGCCCCAACCTTTTGCAATTTGAAGATATGGACGTTCTGATTGTTTGCCCGCAAGGCGTGCATCATGAAGAATTGAAATATCAAAATCACTGCCTCGCCGGCTACTTTATCGGGCATTTCTCCGTTGATAGTCTTGATATGATTCACGGCAAATTCCATGAACTCGACAAGGGCTTTGATTTCTATTCCCCGCAAGTTATTGCCAATGAAGCGCGTCACATTATGATTGGCTGGGTTGGTATGCCCGACCTTACTGACACAGTCGAATCCGCTGAGGACGGCTGGCTTTATTCCTTGACTATGCCGCGTGAACTGACAATTCATCAAGGTAAAGTACGCTCTCAGCCCGTTAAGGAAATGGAAGCTCTTCGCCAAGAGCGCACTGACGTCGATGTTTCCAACACCCAAAGCACGCCGATTAACCTTCCGAAAGGTTCCGAATCCATTATGAATATCACTTTCGGACAGGCTCGCAAGGCTGAAATCGCTATCAAATGGGGTGCGGAAAAATTCGTCATGAGTTACGACCGCAACACCCAAATTATGACGCTCGACCGCAACGGCATGAAGCTCGGCGGCAAAGGTATTCGCCCCTTCAGCGACGGCAAGAACACCGACGTTAATATTGGCATTCGCAAATTTAAGCTCTTCACTAACCTTGAATTGAATTTCCGTCTGTTCGTTGACAGTTCCGTTATTGAACTTTTCCTGCAGGACGGCGAAGAAGCTTGCAGTCTCCTCGTTTACCCCGAAGAAGACGTTGCGCCCGTGCTTGAATTCAAAGCCGATAAACCTATCCAGAGAATCTCCGGTAAAGTCTGGCAGCTTGGTCAATTCACCTACAAATAAAATTTAGTTCGTAGAAATTTTTTATCCCTTGCGATAGTGCAGGGGCATTTTTTTTGCTATAATGTAGAAAACTTTTGGAGGGAATAAATATGGAAACATTGCGCGAAGAAGCTATCGAATTAGTTTCGACCTTGCCGGAAAAATATCTTCCGTCGGTTATCGGGCTTATGGAAGGTTTGAAATATCTTCCCGAAGACGAATCGCCCGCGCCTAAGAAAAAACTCGACCTTACTCAATACATGAATCAAGGCAAAAGAATGTTCAAAGATGCAAACGAAGTTGACGAATTCATTAAGGAGGCTCGCCGTGAAAGATTTTAATAAAGTTTTCTTGGACACAACGCCGCTGGTTTACTTTTTGGATAACAATCCGAATTTCGGTGATAAATCTCGGCGAATTATCGATTCTTTCTTGGTTGAAAATAAAATTCTCGTTTCGTCGGTCATTACTTGCGAAGAATATCTGATTATGCCGTATCGAAATAATGAACAACGACTGATTGACGAATTTTGGCGGTTTGTAATGGATTCAAAAATAATTATACATCCGATTAACCGCAAAGAAGCCATTAAGGCGGCGAAAATCCGCGCCGAATACAAACACTTCAAGCCAATGGACGCATTGCAACTTGCGACGGCGGCTTTGCACGGTTGCGACTTGTTTTTGACTAACGATAAGCAGTTGAAACAATTCCAGGAAATAAAATGCGTGACGGTCGAAGAATGGGAACTTTGATAAAAAATTTTAGCCTCTGTAATAGCGCAGGGGCGTTTTTTTTGCTATCATTGGTAAAAACTTTTGGAGGACTTGAAATAAAAATGGGCGATTGGAATATCAGCGATTTTTTAGGAGTTCTGCTAATTTTAATGATAATGCAGGTTATCGGGACGCATTTGCAGGTTAAAAAATATCGAAAGGCAGTTAGCAAACTGCATAAGCTCGGCAATTTGGGCGTGGGAGCAAAGCGCGGTAAACTCGGCGGCGGAAATATTGTAATTATCGCGTGCAAAGCAGACGGGAAAATTACCGGTGCGGAAGAAATGAAGGGCATGACGATTTTTGCGGGCTTTAAGGAAATTCCGGACATTGTCGGCAGAAGTATTTACGACTTGAAGATTGATTACTTGACGGACGAAAAAAAATATAAGGCGCATTTGCAAGCGATTGAGGCTTTGGAAATTCGGCTGAAAAATGATTCGGGAGGCGAAAAGACATGAGGGCATTGAAATTTTTCCTGCGCATGTGGGGCTTTATCGTCGGAATGGTGCTGACGTTTGCGGCGTTACCTGTCGGCGAATGTAAAGTTGCCGTCGATGATATTCGCTCGGCATTTATTGAGGAAGTCGAAGAAGTCAACAAAACTACTTACGTTATCGGGCACACTTGCCCCGACAGCGATACCGTTTGCAGTGCGATTGCCTACGCGAATTATAAACAGCAACTAAATTTCAAGTGCGAGCCGCGCATTTCCGGCGACTTGAATAAGGAAACAGATTTTATCCTGAAATATTTCGACGTTGATACGCCGCCCGTTATGGAGAGTGCCGTCGGCGAAAATATTATCCTTGTCGACCATAACATTTCCGCGCAGGCGGTTGCGGGCATTGATGAAGCTTGCGTCGTCGAGATTATCGACCACCATAACATTTTCGGCGACATTAAAGCTAAAAATCCCGTCTTTTATTTGACAATGCCGGTTGGGTGCACGTCTACTATTGTTTGGCTGTGTTATCGTCAAAACAATGTTGCGATTGATAAGAAAATGGCGGGCTTAATGTTTAGCGCGATTCTTTCCGACACGGATAATTTGCGCTCGGCGAATACGACAAATTTAGATAGGGAAGCGGCTAAAAATCTGCAAAGACTTGCTACAATCGACGACCGCAATAAATTTTTTCTGGAAATGGAACGGGAATTTACGAATTATGACGGCGTGAGCGAGCACGATATAATTTTCACGGACTTTAAGGAATTTGGACTTTGCGGGCGACGATGTGGCTGGTCAACCGTCGCAACGCTGAACGTTGAGGAGCGCGATAAATTAAAAGTGCGGCTTGATGACTTCATGGGAAAATTTTTCGCAACGCAGGATTTAGAAATGTTTTTTATTAAAGTGCACGAAATAGAAGGCTATACGGCGGAAATGTTAGCGTACGGAACCGGCGCAAGGGAACTTTTAGCGGCGGCATTGAACTTGGAGGATAAAAACCGCTTGATATTGGAAAGAAATTTGCCGAATAAAAAAATAGTACGCGAATTGACTTCAACGCTAGAAAATTTGCGAGCAGTAGCTTAGGAAATTAGGAGGCTTGAATCATGAGAAAAATTTTGGCGATTGATATAGGCGGCACTTTCATTAAACATGCCGTAATGATTGGCGGGCGTTCATTCAAAATCACCGAGCGCAATAAAATACCGACGCCCAAAACGAATCACGAAGAACTTTTGAACGCAATAAACGACCTTTTCAAGGCGCACGAAGATATTGAAGGCATTGCCGTTTCAATGCCTGGACTTATCGACACATTCAAGGGCGTTTGCATTTCCAGCGGGGCTTTGAATTTTAGTAATGGTCATTGCATTGCCGAAGAACTTCAAAATATGTGCGGCGTCCCTGCTACGGTCGAAAACGATGCTAACTGCGCGGCTCTGGCAGAAATTAAGTCGGGCAGTCTCGTTGATGTTAAGAACGCTTTTGTTTTAGTCTTCGGGACGGCGGTTGGCGGCGCATTTATTTATAACAGGGAACTTTATCGCGGAACGCATTTTTGCGCGGGCGAAGTCTCTTTTCAGCTGAAAAATCTTTACGGAGCAATCACTGAAAAAAATATTTATGGCAGTAGTCTTGGCGCACTTGCTTTTCAGAAAAATTGCGCGGAAATTTTAGGCATGCCGCCCGAAGAATTGACTGGCGAAATGATTTTCGATTTGATTGCGGATAATGATGACGACATGCTTGACGCGCTTTATAAATATGCGCACAGCGTTGCGGCAATGATTTTCAATCTACAAATGCTCTTCGACCCTGAAAAATTCGCGCTCGGCGGCGGCATAAGTCAACAGCAAAGTTTTATCGACGCCGTTCACGATAAAATTGACGAACTAAGCACGGGAAGCGAATTTGATTTCTTGCCGCGTCCGGAAGTCGTCGCCTGCAAATATTTCAATGACGCAAATTTATTCGGTGCGCTGTATCGCTATCTCAAAAAGTAAGGGGCAATTACTCTTGATAAAACTTTTAGGCATTGAAAAAATTTATGACAGTCCGTCGGGCAAAGTCCACGCGCTAAAGGGCATTGATTTGGAAATTGCTCGCGGCGAAATTTATGGGATAATCGGTCTAAGCGGCGCGGGCAAGTCTACGCTCGTACGTTGCATTAATATGCTTGAACGTCCGACCGCCGGAAAAGTTTTCGTTGACGGGCAGGACATGACGCAACTTAGCGAAAGTCAACTGCGGGCGGCGCGTAAAAATATCGGAATGATTTTCCAGCATTTCAACCTGCTAAGCTCGGCGACAGTCTACGATAACATTGCTTTTCCGCTGAAACTTTCCGGCACCAGTTCCGACGAAATCAAAAAGAAAGTTACGCCGCTCCTTGAACTCGTCGGGCTTAGCGACAAAGCTAATCAATATCCCGCGCAACTTAGTGGCGGACAAAAACAGCGCGTCGGAATTGCTCGCGCCCTTGCTAGCGACCCGAAAATTTTACTTTGCGACGAAGCAACTTCTGCACTCGACCCGCAAACCACTAAATCTATCCTCGACCTAATCAAAGTCATCAATCAAAATTTGTCGCTAACCGTCGTCGTTATAACTCACGAAATGCAGGTTATCAAAGAACTTTGCGACAAGGTTGCTGTCATTTCGGACGGCGTCATAGCGGAGCGCGGCTCGGTGCTCGATGTGTTCACGAATCCCCAACACAGAATCACCAAAGAATTTATCAGCGTCCTTTTGTCGAATGATTTGCCCGCCGCGTTTCGTGGCAACGAAATTTCGCAGGACAGAACGCCCGATTCTTATTTGCTATTGCGCCTAATTTTTCTGGGCGACAGAGCCGACGACCCCGTTTTAGCCAAAATGATTCGCAGTTGTAAGGGCGTCGAATGTACAATGCTTTTCGGCAATCTTGATGAAATTCACGGCGTACCGTTCGGGCGATTTATTATCGGGCTTAGCGGCGAAGATGACGCGATTAATAGTGCGCTAAACTTTTTGGGCGGCGAAGATGTTCGGGTGGAGGTGATTGGCTATGTTCGCAGAAATTCTGCCGCTGTTGACTAAAGCACTTGGCGAGACAATTTATATGGTTGTCGTGTCAATGGCGATAGCGTCAGCAATCGGCGTACCGCTCGGCGTTTTACTTCACACGACCGCTAAAGGGCAAATCCTAGAAAACGTGGTAATAAATCAAAGCGTCGGCTCAATCGTCAACGCGGTACGCTCAATCCCGTTTATAATTTTAATGGTAGCAATCATACCGTTCACGCGACTTTTAGTCGGCTCGGCGATAGGGACGACAGCGGCAATAGTTCCGCTTGTCATAGCGTCAATACCGTTTATCGGGCGGCAAGTCGAAACGTCGCTAAAAGAAGTTCCTTCCGGTTTAGTCGAAGCGGCATTAGCAATGGGCGCGACGCCCGCGCAGATTATCACGAAAGTTTTACTGCCCGAAGCAATGCCAGGAATAGTTTCGCAGTTGACGACGGTAATAATTGCGCTGGTCGGGGAATCAGCAATGGCGGGCGCAATAGGTGGCGGCGGACTTGGCGATTTAGCAATCCGCTACGGCTATCAGCGATTTAGACCGGAAGTAATGTTGGCTACAGTCGTTGTGCTGATAGTTTTAGTTCAGCTTGTGCAATTCGTCGGCAATACGCTTGCGAAGAAATTAGATAAACGTTGACAGACAAGGGCAAATGTGTTAGCTTTGTTAAAACAATTTGAAAGCGAGGTATAAGAATGCGCAGAATGTTATTTACATCCGAATCCGTGACGGAGGGGCACCCCGATAAAGTCGCGGACAGAATTTCAGACAGCATTTTAGATGAGATTATAGAACGAGACCCTATGGGGCGCGTCGCTTGCGAAACGTTGGTTACGACAGGTCAAGTGCACGTCGTCGGCGAAATTTCCACGCATTGTTATGTTGACGTTGCCAAAATTATTCGCGGCGCAATTCGCGACATTGGCTATACTAATTCGGCTTACGGTTTCGACGCGAATACGGTTGGCGTTTTGATTTCCCTTGACGAACAATCGCCCGACATTGCGCAGGGCGTCAACAAATCGATTGAGGCGCGTGAAGGCGATATGGCGATTGAAGACGCAATCGGCGCGGGCGACCAGGGAATGATGTTTGGCTACGCGACGAACCAGACGCCCGAATTTATGCCGTTGCCGATTTCGCTTGCACATAAATTAGCGCGTCGCCTTGCCGAAGTCAGGAAGAGTACGCACGAAGTTGACTACCTGCGCCCCGACGGCAAAACGCAAGTTACAATAGCCTACGAAGGGCGCAAGCCGGTCGCGGTCGATACGATTGTTATTTCCACGCAACACAATCCCGACGTGACGCTTGAGCAGATTAAGCGCGATATGATTGAGCACGTTATTAAACCGGTCGTGCCCGCTGAACTTTTGACGGCGGAGACGAAATATTTTGTTAATCCGACGGGCAAATTTGTAATCGGCGGACCGCAGGGCGATAGCGGCTTGACGGGCAGAAAAATTATCGTCGACACTTACGGCGGCTGGGCGCGTCATGGTGGCGGCGCGTTCAGTGGAAAAGACCCCACGAAAGTTGACAGGAGCGCGGCTTATGCGGCTCGTTACGTCGCGAAAAATATTGTGGCGGCGGGGCTTGCTGACGAATGCGAAATTCAACTTGCCTATGCAATCGGCGTAGCTTATCCGGTCTCGGTTCGCGTTGAAAGTTTCGGCACGGCGAAAGTTGACGAGGCTTTGATTGAAAAAATCGTCAAGGATAACTTTGACTTGCGCCCCGCAGGAATTATTAAAATGCTCGACTTGCGCCGCCCGATTTACAAGCAAACTGCGGCTTATGGGCATTTTGGCAGAACGGACGTTGACTTGACTTGGGAGCGTCTCGACAAAGTTGACGCACTCAAGAAAGCGGCAGGACGATAATTCAATTAGGAGTTAGGAATTAGGAGTTATGAATTGAGATTTGTCGACAAAACATTCCTCATTTCACATTCCTAATTCCTAATTGTTTTTAGGGGGGATTCATTTGGCAAGAGAAATGATTTTAATTTTAGATTTTGGCGGGCAGTATAATCAGCTGATAGCGCGACGCGTTCGCGAGAACAATGTTTATTGCGAAGTTCATACCGCGTTTAGCATGGAAAAAATTCGCGCACTCAATCCCGCAGGAATTATTTTGACGGGCGGTCCTCAAAGCGTTTACGAAAAAGATTCTCTGTTGCCCCCCGCCGAAATTTTTAGTCTGAACGTTCCGATTCTGGGCATTTGCTACGGTGCGCAAGCTATGGCGAAAGTTTTAGGCGGCTCCGTCAAGCCCGCGCAGGTCAGCGAATACGGCAAGACCGAACTTGAAATTTTGAGCGCGTCGAAACTTTTTAGCGGCGTCGAAAAAAATTCTGTCGTCTGGATGAGCCATACTGATAGGATTGTCACTGCGCCCGATAATTTTTCTGTGACTGCCGTAACTAAAGATTGCCCGATTGCCGCAATGGAAAATGCCGACAAGAATTTTTACGCTGTGCAATTTCACCCTGAAGTTATTCACACGGTCGAGGGCGCGAAAATTTTTTCAAACTTCGTGGACATTTGCGGCTGTAAGCGCGATTGGAAAATGAGTTCATTTGTGGTCGATACGATTAGCCAACTCAAAATCAAAATCGGAGACGGAAAAGTTTTATGCGCGTTAAGTGGCGGAGTTGATTCTAGCGTCGCGGCGGTGCTGTTGAGTAAGGCTGTTGGGAAAAATTTGACTTGCGTTTTCGTAAATCATGGACTTTTACGCAAGGACGAAGCTAAGCAGGTTAAAGAAGTTTTTAGCCATTTCGATTTGAATTTTATTGCGGTCGACGCGGGCGAAAGATTTCTTAGCAAACTGCGCGGCGTCACTGAGCCGGAACGCAAGCGCAAAATTATCGGCGAAGAATTTATCCGCGTGTTCGAGGAAGTCAGCAAGAAAATTGGCGCGGTTGATTATCTCGTTCAGGGCACGATTTATCCCGACGTGATAGAGAGCGGGCTAGGAAAATCCGCCGTGATTAAATCTCATCACAACGTAGGCGGTCTGCCCGATTTCGTCGACTTTAAAGAAATTATCGAGCCGCTTAGGTTGCTATTCAAAGATGAAGTTCGTCAGGCAGGGCGCGAACTCGGCTTGCCGGAAAATATTGTGAATCGTCAACCCTTTCCCGGACCGGGCTTAGGCATTAGGATTATCGGCGAAGTCACAGCGGAGAAGGTTAAAATTGTTCAGGACGCCGACGCCATTTACCGCGAAGAAATTGACAAAGCTGGCGTGAAAAATTTGGCGCAATATTTCGCCGCGCTGACTAATATGCGTTCTGTGGGCGTTATGGGCGACGGCAGGACTTATGATTTCGCGATTGCGTTGCGTGCAGTTCTGACTAGCGATTTTATGACGGCGGAGGCGGCGAAAATTCCTTTTGAGGTTTTGAGCGTCGTAGCTAATCGCATTGTCAATGAGGTTAAAGGCGTCAATCGTGTGCTTTACGACTGCACGAGCAAGCCGCCCGCGACGATTGAATTTGAGTAAGGGGGCGGGCGCGTGATAGTTGGTCATATAAATTTTCTGAACGTCCTGCCGCTCAATTACGGCTATCAGCAGACCGCGCAGGATTTACAAATTGTTTACGGCGTTCCGACTTTCCTTAACGGCGAGCTTAAAGCGGGGCATATTGACATTAGCAATATTTCTTCGATTGAATACGCCCGCCAAGCCGACCAACTTTTGATTCTGCCGAAAATTTGCGTCCGCGCAGATTGTGACGTTACGAGTATCGTTTTGGTTTCGCGCAAGCCGATTGAAACTCTGCGCGACGATAAAATTATTTTAACGTCGAAATCGGCAACGGCTCAATGTCTGCTGAAAATTATTCTGCATGAAAGTTACGACGCCGCGCCGCATTATGAAACGCGAGCCGTTACGGTTGAAAAGCCCGTTGACGACGACGCCACCGCCGCGCTTTTAATTGGCGACGACGCACTTTATATCTATCTCCACCAGCCGGAAAATTTCTACGTCTACGATTTGGGCAAGGAGTGGCATAAACTGACGGGGCGGCAAATGGTTTATGCCTTGTGGACGGTCAGAAAAAAAATCGCCGCAGAACAATCACTGCAAGCGACTTATGAAAAAATTCTTCGCGCCTTCCGATTCGGCATTGAGAATAAGTCCGACGCGATTAAATCTGTGTTGCCGACGAAGCCTTTTACCTTTGACGAACTGGATAAATATTTGGGCGGTGCAATCAAATGGAACTTGACGGCGGAAAGTTTGGAGGCTTTGAAGATTTACTATCACAAAGCCGCCGCACTGAAACTCATTGACAGGGAACCCGACTTGAAATTTTATCTAACCAATTCGTAGCCAGCGTCATCGATAACTTTGGCGAAATCGTCAAGCGAAATTTCTTTGGTCGTGGTGACGGTTGCCGAGTTATTTTCCAAACTGACTTCGACCGCCGTGACGCCGTCCATTTTTGCAAGCGCGTCGTGAACGTGTTTTTGGCAATGCTTGCACATCATGCCCTCGACCTTGAAAGTTTTCTGCATAGTTTTTTCCTCCTTAGTAATTTCCTGTTGAAGATTTTCCACGCGAACATTAACGCTTTGCGGAGCCGCGTTTGAAATTGTCGTCCGCTCAACTTTGAAATATTTCAGGCGCAACGCATTGAGCACAACGCACACGCTAGACATACTCATTGCCGCCGCACCAATCATCGGCGAAAGTTTTATTCCGAACGCCGGATAAAAAAGCCCCGCCGCAAGCGGTATGCAAATCACGTTGTAGAAGAACGCCCAGAATAAATTTTGCTTAATGTTCGTCATAACGGCGCGGCTAAGTTTGATTGCGCTGACGGCGTCAAGTAAATCATTTCGGACTAAAACCGCGCCCGCGCTCTCAATCGCTACGTCAGTTCCTGCGCCAATCGCAATTCCTAAATCAGCTTTGGCGAGTGCCGGCGCGTCGTTTATGCCGTCGCCAATCATAGCGACCTTTTTGCCCTGCGCTTGAAGGTTTGCGACTTCCTGCGCTTTATTTTCGGGAAGAACGCCCGCGATAATTTTTTCAATGCCGAGCCGCTTTGCAATGGCTTGCGCCGTCCGCACGTTGTCGCCAGTCAGCATGATAACATTTACGCCCAGATTTTTAAACTCCGCAACCGCCTGCGCGGAATTTTTTTTCTCAACATCAGCCGCCGCGATAACTCCCAGAATTTTTTTATCACGGGCAAAAATAATCGGCGTTTTCCCTTCGCTAGCAAGCGCAGAAAGTTTTTCGCTTAAACTGTCCAGATTAAAGCCTTGCTCCGTCAAAAATTTTTCATTGCCCGCGAAACATTCCACGCCGTCAATTTTAGCGCGGACGCCTTTTCCGAATATTGCTTTAAAATCCTCTGCACTGCGCGGAGTTATTTTTTGTTCGGAAGAATATTTAACAATCGCTTCGGCTAAAGGGTGCTCGCTTTTAGCCTCAAGGGCGGTGGCTATCTCCAATAAAGTTTTCTCGTCAGCCGCGCAGGTTAAAATATCCGTGACAAATGGCTTGCCCTCAGTCAGCGTGCCCGTCTTGTCAAGGACGACCATATCAATATTGTGCGCCGTCTCCAATGCTTCGCCCGATTTAATTAAAATCCCGTTCTCCGCGCCCTTACCAGTGCCAACCATTATCGCTACCGGCGTCGCTAAACCCAAAGCACATGGACAACTTATCACCAAAATTGAAATCGCAATCGAAAAAGCAAATTCAACGCTCGCGCCGCTCATAATCCAACAAATTCCCGCAATCAACGCAATCAAAATTACTGCAGGTACGAAAATCCCAGCGATTTTGTCAGCAATCTTGGCAATCGGTGCTTTACTCGCGCTCGCCTCCTCAACTAACGAAATTATTTTGCTAATCGTCGTTTCGCCGCCAACTTTTTCCGCTCTGAACCTAACAAAGCCGCTCTTATTCAACGTGCCGCTCGTCACGCGCCCGCCAATAGCCTTTTCAACAGGTAAACTTTCGCCAGTTATCGCGCTTTCGTCAACAGTCGTCGCTCCGTCCAAAATTATTCCGTCCGCCGCAAAACTTTCGCCAGGTTTAACCAAAATTTCATCGCCAATTACCAATTCTTCAACCGCAATCGTAATTTCTTGCCCGCCGCGCAGTACCGTCGCTTGTTTTGGCGCAAGATTCATCAATTTTTCCACCGCCTGCGAAGTTTTTCCCTTTGCTCTCGCCTCAAAATATTTTCCAACAGTTATCAGCGTAACTATCATGCCCGCCGACTCAAAATATAAATTTCGGCTGTATTCGTCGACAAGTTGAAAGTCTCCCGCGCCTAATCCCTGCCCAATTCTGAACAAAGCGAACGCTCCAAACATCGCCGCCGCCATTGAACCCATTCCAACTAAGCTATCCATATTCGGCGCGCCCGCAAGCAATGTTTTAAAGCCGTTGACGTAATATTTTCGGTTGAGATACATAATCGGCAGAATTAAAAGGAATTGCGCAAAGGCAAACGTCACGGCATTGGCTCGCCCGTCGAATAAATCCGAAATAATTTGCGGCACCGGTACCGGCAACATTGAATGCATTGCTATATACACCGTCGGCAACAAAAAAATTATCGACCACGTGAGCCGCGTCCGCATTTCTGATATTTCTTTGTCGATTGTGCGTTCAGAAACGGAAATTTTCTGCGCGACGGCAGATTTTTTCGGCGTAGCTCCGTAGCCCGCATTGATTACCGCGTCGACAATCTGCGCAACTGAAATTTTCGCCTCGTCGAACTTAACTTGCATTGAATTTGTTAAAAGATTGACGCTGACATTCTCCGCGCCAACAATTTTGCCAACTGCCTTTTCCACTCGCGCCGAACACGCCGAACAACTCATGCCAGTTACGTCAAAATTTTCCTTAGTCATTAAATCCCTTCTATGAACATGAAATCCAATTCCTTAATTCGCAAACGATTTTTCCACAGCCAAATTGTCAACATTCGCTCCGCCAAAAACGCAATCAATCTGCGCGGCGCAAATGGAAGGCTTGCAAGGTCAACTTTCCTTAAAATTTCGTCCGTCGCGTCCAGATAAAACGAAAATAACCACTTGCAATAGGCATCGAAAATATTTCGGCGCGTGATAAATAAATGGCATTTGTAAATTGCTACAGAATTCATCACCTGTTCAAAGCTTTCCATATAATCGGGCTGAACTTTTAGCAAATGCTTCTTAACAATGCTTTCCGCGAACTTTGCAAGCTCTTCCCCGCAATCGTTCCTAATTAAATCGTGCTGAATCATCATTTCAAAGCCAATCGAAGAAATAATCACGTCGTAACGCTCCAAAATTTTCAGCGCGTCATCCTTAGTCAAAATTTTTTCGCGGGCAAATGGAATACTTTCAGCCATAGTAAAAAATCTGCGGTAGTGACAAAGTCCAACCACTGTATGAGAAGTATTTTTCCAAATCCAGTAAAGCGCGGTGATTTCATTCAGATAAATATTTAAGTGGCTGATATTTTCGCCGGTGTCGTCGCCAAGATAGCCTAAATCTTCACTTAGAGCGTGTCCCGCATGAATAATTTTATAACCTTCGGGCGGCTCTTCAATTTTTTTGTCGCCATAAGTCACGACATAAACGCAAAAATCTTCGGGCTTAGTATATCTTTTGACAAAAAACCATTTAACCGTTTCGGATTTGGTGCCGTGAACCTCCGCGAAATTATCTAGGTTTTTAATTATGTATTTCTCAAGCTCGCCGTCCGTCCTACTAAAAGTTATAACAGTGTCAGAAAATTTTTCTAAGAAAGTAAACGTGCTGATAAAATCAATCGGCTTGCGCTCAATTAAAAGCGCGGCGTCGTAGTGCTTGTGACCAATCTCCGTAAAATTTTTGTAGACGTGGCTATAAATATTTTCCATAATCGCCGGCAAAGGTTTTTCTGAAACGCAATCAATTTCCACGTCGAGATTGTAAACTTTGGTAAAAATATTCCCGCGAGCAAAATAGCCGTCAACGTCAAGCAAAGTTTTAATCGGCAAATCTTTTAGGTAATCCAAAAGCTTAACTTCCGCGCTAAAATCATAGAAAAAATCCGTCGGCAACGTCTTAAAATGATTTATCGTGACGGTTTTGGGCGAAAGAAAGCCGCGCTTTAAAGAATAATTCCGGAAAATAACGAAGTCTTGATAGTTTAGGAAAAGCAGATAATCGACCGCGCCGCCGTGCAGAAAATCTGCTAAATTTTCCCAGCTTTGAACTTTATCGTTAAAGAAAATTTTGCCGTCTTCCTTGAGATTGAATTTTTGCTTGCCGACCTTGCCAGAAATTTGCACGCGACCAATAATTTTAAATGGACGCTGCCCGGCTTGCGAAAAAAATTCCTGCTCGTCGCCGCAAAGTAAAATTCTAGGCGTAAAAGTTAAATCGTTCATGGAAATCTCCTTTCGTAAATTTTTAAAAGCATTATGGCACTTTTCGCAATTAAAAACAATGCCTTGCTAAACTCGCGCAAATAAATTATTATTGCTTCGACAAAGGAGGAATTTTTTTATGCTTTATCGCAAGGTTGATACCAATTTAAATTTCGCTAGCCGCGAAAAAGAAGTCGAAAAATTTTGGGCGGAAAATAATATCGCGCAAAAGGCTATCGACAACCGCGAAGGCTGCAAGGATTATACTTTTTATGACGGTCCTCCGACTGCAAACGGACAACCGCATATCGGGCACGTTCTCACCCGCGTTATTAAGGATTTATTCCCGCGCTATCACTCCATGAAGGGCGAAAAAGTTTTGCGTAAAGCCGGTTGGGATACTCACGGCTTGCCCGTCGAGCTTGAAGTTGAAAAACTTATCGGCATTAACGGCAAAGAACAAATCGAAGCTTACGGCATGGAGCCTTTTATCAAAAAATGCCGCGAATCCGTCTGGAAGTATAAAACTATGTGGGAAGAATTTAGCGGCGTCGTCGGTTTTTGGGCGGATATGGATAATCCCTACATCACTTACGAAAATTATTATATCGAGTCCGAGTGGTGGGCACTCAAAAAGATTTGGGAGAAAAATTTGCTCTACAAAGGGCATAAAGTCGTTCCCTACTGCCCGCGTTGCGGTACGCCGCTTTCAAGTCACGAAGTCGCGCTAGGTTATAAGGATATTAAAGAACGTTCCGCCATTGCAAAATTTAAAGTCGCGGGCGAAGACGCTTATTTTCTCGCGTGGACGACGACCCCTTGGACTTTGCCTTCTAATTTGTGCTTGTGCGTCAATCCAAATGTCGATTATGTAAAAATTCAAGTCGGCGACACGGTTTATATTTTAGCGGCGGCTTTGGTCGATAAAGTTTTCGAGAATATCGAGGGCGAACGCAAAATTTTGGCGACTTACAAGGGAAAAGACCTTGAATATAAAAAATATGAGCCGCTTTACCCGTTCGCAGATGAAATCGTTAAAAAATCTGGCAAGGCGGCGCATTATGTCACCTGCGATGACTACGTTACGACCGAAGACGGCACTGGAATTGTCCATTGCGCGCCCGCATTTGGCGAAGATGATAACCGCGTTTGCAAAAAATATGATATTCCGTTCGTGCAGTTCGTCGACGGCAAAGGAAATATGACGGCGGAAACTTATTGGGCTGGAACTTTCGTTAAGGACGCCGACCCGCTGATTTTAAAGGATTTAAAGCAGTCCGGAAAACTTTTTAAGGCTCCGCCCTTTGAACATAGCTATCCGCATTGCTGGCGGTGCGATACTCCGCTGATTTATTACGCTCGTGAGTCGTGGTTTATAAAAATGACGGCTGTTAAAGACGATTTGCTCAAAAATAATGCGAAAGTCAACTGGATTCCGCCGACAATCGGCAAAGGGCGTTTCGGCGACTGGTTAGAACACGTTCAGGACTGGGGAATTAGTCGAAATCGCTATTGGGGCACGCCGTTAAATATTTGGGAGTGCGAATGCGGGCATCAACATTCTATTGGCTCAATTTCGGAGCTAAAATCGCTTTCGGCGAATTGTCCAGACGATATTGAACTGCACAGACCTTATATCGATAAAATAACTTTCCCGTGCCCGAAATGCGGCGGCGAAATGCACCGCGTGCCCGAAGTTATCGATTGCTGGTTCGATTCCGGCGCAATGCCTTTCGCGCAGTGGCATTATCCTTTTGAAAATAAAGAAATTTTCGAGACGCATTTCCCCGCAGACTTCATTAGCGAAGCCGTTGACCAAACTCGCGGCTGGTTTTATTCGCTCATGGCTATTTCTACGCTGATTTTTGACGATACGTCCTTTAAAAATTGCATTGTGCTCGGTTTGGTGCTTGATAAGGACGGGCAGAAAATGTCTAAGTCGAAAGGAAATGCCGTCGCGCCTATGGAAACGCTCGCTAAACACGGCGCAGACGCTATCCGCTGGTATTTTTACGAAAATTCCGCGCCTTGGCTCCCAAATCGCTTCCATGATGATGCCGTCGTCGAAGGGCAGCGCAAATTTTTGGGCACACTCTGGAATACTTATGCATTTTTCGTCCTCTACGCCAATATTGATGACTTCGACGCCACGAAATATCAGCTTGACTACGAAAAACTTTCCGTTATGGATAAATGGCTCCTTTCGCGGCTAAATACTATGGTTAAAACCGTCGACGACGCGCTTTTGAATTATAAAGTTCCGGAATCTGCGCGGGCATTGCAAGATTTTGTTGACGAGCTGTCTAATTGGTACGTCCGCCGCAGTCGTGCGCGTTTTTGGGCTAAAGGTATGGAGCAAGATAAAATTAACGCCTACATGACGCTTTATACCGCGCTTGTTACACTTTCTAAAGCCGCCGCGCCTATGGTGCCCTTCATTACCGAAAATATTTACAGAAATTTAGTTTGCTCAATCGATAAATCCGCGCCTGAAAGCGTTCACCTGTGCGATTACCCCGTTGCCGACGAAAAATTTATTGATTACGAACTGGAAAAGAATATGGACGCCGTTTTAAAAATTGTCGTGCTCGGTCGCGCCGCTCGCAATGCCGCTAATATTAAAAATCGTCAGCCCGTCGCTAATATGTTCGTTAAAGCCGAAACTTTGCCCGAATTTTTCGTTGAAATTATCCAAGACGAATTGAACGTTAAGAAAGTCGAATTCCGCGCAGATATGGGCGAATTTATTAAGTACAATATCAAGCCAAATTTCCGCGTGCTCGGTAAAAAAGTAGGAAAACGTATGAACGAAGTTAAAAACGCACTCGAAAAGCTCGACGGAGCCGCCGCAAAACTCGAACTCGATAAAAATGGCGAAATTAAACTCGGCGATATAATTTTGACGCCGGAAGATATTGAAATTACGATTACGCAAAGCGAAGGCTTTAATTGCCAGAGCGAAGGCGACGTTGCCATTGCACTTTCGACGACTTTGACGCCCGCGCTGATTGAAGAAGGCTTCGTGCGCGAAATTATTAGCAAAATTCAAGTCATGCGCCGCGAAAGTAACTTTGAAGTCACTGACCGCATTAAAATTTTCGCATCGAATAACGATAAACTCGCCAAAATCATCACTGACAACGAAAAAGAAATTAAAACCGTCACGCTCGCCAACGAAATTATCTTTTCCACCGGCGATAATGCTAAAATTTGGGATATTAACGGCGAAAAAATTTCCCTTGCCGTTGAAAAGATTTAAAACAAATTATAGAGGCAATAAAAAAGTAGACAATTCAGAAAGAGTTGCCTACTTTTTTGTACGTTCTTTTATTCAGGCGGCAATATCCCCGCCATGCGCAAAAGATATTTCGCGTTGGTGGTATGCGTCCTGCCCTTGCGCAACTTGAAATCAAATTTAATCTCGTCGTTCTCGTAATACTCCTCGAAATGCGCGTTGGATATATGCGTATTCTCGGAAACCATATCGCAAAGTTGAAAGTCGTGCGTCGTGACAAGCGTAATGCTCTTGTCGTTGGTTAGGCGTCTGATAGCTTCTTTTGCGCCAACTACGCGGTCATTAACGTTAGTGCCCTTGAAAATTTCATCGATACAGGCGAGCATTGGCAATTTCTTTTCCGTGTACTCAATCATTGATTTTATTCGCAAAAGTTCAGCGTAAAAGGTCGAGACGCCTTGACTTAAATCGTCATTAACTCTAATCGAAGTCAGAACCGATAGCCGACTTACTGCAAAACTTTTCGCGCAGACCGGCGCGCCCGAATACGCTACTATAACCGCCGCCGCCAAAGTTCTAATCCACGTCGTTTTCCCTGACATGTTCGCGCCTGTGATTATCGTTGTGCCCGCAAAAAGTTCAACGTCATTAGGCACGCCCTTATTATCAGCAACTAGCAAACTCGTTAAGCCCTCAACTTTTAAATGCGGCTCCTCTTCCTCGTAAAAGGTCGGGAAACAATAGGTCGTGCGCGTCTGCCCGATTGACGCCAGCGAAATTAAAACTTCAACTTCGGCGAAAGCGTCAAGCCATGTGCGCAAATGTTGCGCCGCGTCCACTCGCCATTTCATAAACGCTTTGACTAAAAAGAAATCCGATAGGAAAAGCGCGTTGCCTAAAATGAAAAACAGCGGATTATGCCTTGCGTCTGCCGCGTCGATTAACAATGCTAATTCCTTCAACTTCTGCGCGGCGGAAACTTCATCGGTTAATATATCGCGTATCGCCGTCAGCCTTACCGACATAAAATTTGTTGATTCTAGCCGCTCAAATATCGCGTGATAAAGCCGCAATTCGTTAGAAATGATTCTAAGCGGCGCGAGTAATTCATTTATGGCAGGAAGTGCGACGATTGATATTACCAGCGAAAATGTCATAACGAATAGCGGCGCAAGTTCATCTATGATTCCGAACCACGCTAACGCGCACGATAAGATTAAAACAGCCGGCATTATAAAGCGCAACAGATAAATATTTCCGAGCGGCGGCAATTCCTCTTCCACGCTGACAATTAATTCGCTGGTGTCGTGATTGTTGGGCATAAGCCGCGCATAAGCCTCAAGGTCAAGTGATAGTCTTGGACGCTGTAAAAGTTCCGCGACACCGCGTTGACGGTTGCGCACTGCGTTAAAATCGGGCGGCTCCGGCGAAAATGCTTCCGCTAATAAATCCCTGCCGCGTTTCGTTCGTGCCGCGCAGATATACTGGAAAATTGAGCCTTCGCCGAAAATATGCAGGTCGATATCTTGCGGGCGATTATTCTTCAGATAAATACTACCGTCGTTGGAGCGTTTACGCCACGTGCCCTTTGCCCGCGAAATATAAGAATTCACTACTGCAAGGCGGCTCTTTAGAAATTTTTTCCGGTGTTTAAGTCGGTCGTGGTAATTCATCAGCCGAATAAAAATCATCGCCAAAATCGCCGCGATTATGTAGCAGAAATGAATATTTAAATCCCAGCCGAGACCGAAACTTGTCGCCGCCGCAAGAAAAATTATCGAGCGGGCTAATACAACTTTTTTCTCGCGCTTATGCAAAGTCTTTTGTTCGGCAAGGTCAATCTCGCGTTCGTTATCGTAAAATTGTCTGTTCATTATTTCGCCACGCCTCGACGAGTTCACGCGCCGCAAGTTTCGGATTATCCGCGCCCGCAACCGCCGATACTACAAAAAATCCTTGAACTTTCGTAGCGACAAGGGCAGGAATATCTCTTAACTTGACGCCGCCGCCAACTACAATCGGTCGCGGACTAACTTTGACAAATTCGGCAATCTCCGCGAAATCATGCGTGATAATTCGCCCGTCCGAAGTTTTGCCCGCGTCTAGTTTCGTTTTAGTTTCGTGGAGAGGTCCCGCGCCGAAATAATCAATCTGCGAAACGTCCGCGCTTTTCACGTAGTCAATAAGCTCTTCCGTCCTCGCGCTCAAGCCGACAATAGAATTTTCGCCCAAATATTTTCTGCAGACTTCAACCGGAATATCACTTTGCCCGACGTGCACGCCGTCAACTTTTATTCCGAGCTCTCGCGCCGCTAAAACTACGTCAAGCCTATCGTCAACCAAAAGCGCGACTGAATCACTTTTTCCAAGTTCGCGAATAACCGCCGCTGATTTTTCTAACGTCGAAATCATTTCCCGCGCAGTAGCAATTTTCGAGCGAATTTGCACGCAAGTAAAACCTTCGCCAACAGCCGCTCTTACTACCTCTTCGACAGGACACGAACAATTTTCTTGCCCGATAACCAGATAAGCTGAAATGTCCAATTTCTCGCGAATGCTCATTTTCTCCCGACCCTTTGCAATGTCGTTCTGATTCTGTCTTCGACTGACGCCGGTTTTTGTTCAGCGGGTTTTTCTTCTAAAGCTTCGTTGAGCCGGTCGATTTTCCCTTCCATCATGTTCGAGACGCCCGGACGAATATCCGCTTTCAAGACGACTTCGGTACGGATTCCCTTTTCCGCCAAAACGAAAGTGGCGCGCTTGACGACTGCCATAACTGCATCCCATTCGCCTTCAATCTCGGTGAACATAGAATAAGTCTTATTGGGCAAGCCCGATTCGCGAATAACTTTCACGACTTCGGCGACGTGTTTGCTGAGTTCTTCGCCGACGCCAACCGGCGCAATCGATACCGCTATCAATGTATTCATTTAAATCACCCCAAAATATTTTTTATTTCTGGAGCTTGCAAAGAAAGCTCGAAAATATTTTCCATTGAGCCTACGACGCGAAAATTATCTGAAACTACCTGCGCGGTCAAGTTGTAGAGATTATCCAAGAAATTTACTTTGAAACTTGCGGGCGCGGTGAATTGAGCCGCCGCCTTTGTGCCCGCTAAATTAAACATTGTCGTAGCCGTAAGAGCCGCGATAAATGGCGTAGCGACAGTCAGATAAATCGCCATGACGCCGCCCAATGCGCAACCGCTACCAGTGATTTTCGTTGAGAGTATCGAGCCGCCCGCGCAGGTAATTTCTTCCGTGCCGTCAGTAACGAAATCTTCTTCGCCCGAAACTGCGACCGCGCCGCCCGTGAATTTTGCCAGAGTTATTGCCGCGTCCTTAGCGGAAGAAACTTTTTCGGTCGAGTCGACGCCGCGAACTTGCCCGCCTGTATCTTCGATTAAGTTCCAAAGTTTTGCAAGCGCGATTATCTCCGAAGCGTTCCCGCGAATTATCGTCGGCGCAAAATTTTTGAACTGCTTTAAAATGTCCGTGCGCAAACTCGATAAGCCAATCCCGACGGGGTCGAGTACCCACGACGTATTATTTTCGTGGAGAGCTTTTGCCGTTCTGGGTAAAGTTTCTGCGTAGAAGGGCATAGCCGTTCCCATGTTGATATAAAATGCCGGCGCGATTTTCGCCATTTGCTTGCACTCGTCCGCAAGATAGAGCATAGCCGCCGAGCCGCCGATTGCCAGTTGAGCATTGGCGACGAAATCTTGAGTGACGGTGTTAGTTATCGACGGTGCCAGCGGATTTTTTTCGCGCACTGCGTCGACTACCCGCGCTATTGCCGAGCGAATTTCTGTTTCTGTCAAGTTAATCCCTCCCTAAACTCAAAAGGACGCTGCCGCACGCAACGCCCTTTGTTGGTTTCAAATTTTATGGTGACGCCTAAGGGATTCGAACCCTTGAACCCGCCGTGAGAGGGCGGTGTCTTAACCACTTGACGAAGGCGCCGAATCACTATCGCGCATGATAGCATACTTAAATTTTTTCGTCAAGCTTACTTTTTATCCGTTTGATGATTTCCGCCGCCGCCAGTGGTCTGGAAAGTTTTTTCGCATTGAATTTCATTTCGGCGAGCCGCGCAGGATTTTTCAAAAGTTCTTCGACGACCGTTGAAATTTTTTTATCGCCGACCGAAATTGCCGCGCCGTGTGCAACCGCATATTCCGCATTTTTGAATTCCGGTCCGGGTATTGGCGCATGTAAGATTAGTGGCAAGCCCGCCGCAAATGCTTCCGTCATCGTGAGCGCGCCTGGTTTCGTGATTAATAAATCTGCCGCCGCCATGAGTTTATCAACTTCTGACACGTAGCCGAAAATTTCCATTGAATGAGAAATTTTTGTCCGTCGAAGTCTCGCCAATAATTTTTCGTTCTGCCCTGACACGACTAGAATTTTTAGCGGCGATTTGATTTTATCTAGTTCCGATAACGTTTCTTCGATAGAGCCTAGCCCCAAGCCGCCGCCCATGATTAAAATTGTTGTGTGCGTCGCGTCGGGAAGTTTTTCTGCGCGGGAAAATTTTTCATCAATCGGAATGCCCGTTGCGAAAATCTTTTGCCCTGCGCGGCAATGCGTCGCCAGTTTACGTTTCATTTCTTCCGTTGCGACAAAATAAGCGTCGACTTCGCTGAAAATCCAAATTTCATGTAGTGAATAATCAGTCAGCACCGCCGCCAGCAGAAAATTTTTCTCTGACTTTGCATGTAGAAATTTCCACAATGACGCGGCGGCTTCGGGGAAAGGGTGCGTGCAAATTACAACGTCGGGGCGGAATTCATTTAGCAAGCGGGCGAACGGCAAATACATTAGCGCGGAACTTAGAAAACGTGCCGAGACTCCGACTTTTTTGCCGTCAGCGAATTTATAAATTCTGTCGTACAAGTCGGGGATAAATCGCAACGCGGCTAGATAAAATTTTTTCGTCAGCCAATTCAACAGGGAAATTTCTTTCGCCATAAAGTCAACGACTTTAACATCAATTCCTAATTCCTCATTCCTAATTCCTAATTGAATTGCTTGCGCCGCCTTTGTATGTCCGGAGCCGATTGACGCCGATAAGATTAAAATTTTCACGTTATCAATCGTCAATATCGCCGATTTTAATAACTAAGTTTCCGTTATTATCGACGTGGCTTGTCTGCAAATCATTTTCGTACTGACTGCCCTCCCAAACGGGAAGAAATTTTTCTTCGGTATCGTCGGAAAATTTCAATTCGATACTCGTTATATCTTGGCACTCAAGAATCCTGTCAAAAAGTTTATCTTCGTCACGCACTCCAAAAGTTAAATTGAGTTTTGCGGCGAACTTATCGATTTTGATAAAAATTTTCTCGGCGACTTTCTTTTTATGAAAAACAAGCTCGCTATCCTCGTTGTGAAAAAAATTAATAGAATCTTTTATGCCGTCAATACATAATCCTTTTATATACTTCGCGGGAATGGTTCCGTACATGCAATTTTCAAAAACGATTTTAATTTCCGTAACGCTACTCATAAAAATTTCCTCCTTTAGCAAGTCAAACCTCCGTCGACGCTTAGAACTGCACCGGTTATAAAAGTCGCTTGGGATAGAAAATAAATTGCTTCGGCGACTTCTTCAGGCGTGCCGATTCTGCCGAGCGGATAAATTTCTGCAAGTTCCTCAATCGTGCCGCCCGAATTTTTTAGTTGATTCAAAGTCAACGGCGTTAAAATATCGCCTGGTGCAACGCAATTAACTTTGATTGAAAAGCTCGCCAACTCCAAAGCAAGCGACCTCGTAAACGCGACGACTGCGCCCTTGCTCGCCGAATACGCCGCGCAGAAATAATTTCCTTTAAGCCCCGCATCGCTCGCCACATTGACAATCGCACCACGAGTTTTAATCAACTCACCGACCGCCGCCCGCGATAGGAAAAATGTCCCCTTGATATTTGTTGCAAAAATGTCGTCGAAAATTTCTTCAGCAGTCGAAGTTATCGCGCCCTCGTGGTAAATGCCCGCGCTATTTATCAGCACGTCGACGCCGCCGAAAAGTTCAACCGTTCGCGAAATAATTTCTTCGCAGTCGGCAACTTTCCTAACGTCCGCCGAAATGAATTCAAAACGCCCAGTAAGTTCCGAACGAATTTTTTCAAACCGCTCAGAATTTCTGCCGACAAGCACACAATTAAAATCGTTCACTAAGAATTTTTTCGCCGCCGCAAGCCCGATACCCGACGTGCCGCCCGTTATTATCGCCGTTTTCATAACTCCTACTCCCTAAACAAAAACAGAGCCGAGCGCATTAACTCGACTCTGCTGAAAATTCATTAAGAATTGACTGCCTCTTTCAAGGTTTTACCTGCTTTGAAGGACGGAAGCTTTGATGCTTTGATTTCGATTTCTTCGCCGGTGCGCGGATTGCGACCTTTACGCGGTGCGCGTGTGCGGTTCTCGAATGTGCCGAAGCCCAATACTTGAACTTTGTCGCCTTCGATAAGCGCAGTTTTAATTGTTTCAAAAGTCGCCGCAACAACCTTTTCCACAACCTTGCGGTCAACTTCCGCCTTTTCGGCAACATTTACTATCAATTCAGCTCTTGTCATAAGAAAGATTTCCTCCTTTCAAAAATTACCTGCAGAATTTAGCAGAATGCTGATAAAAAATCAAGTACTTTTTATTATACCGTTACGTCTAAATTATTTCCGAGCGCAGGGTCAAGACTTTCGACGACTTGCAAAGCCTCCTCGACAGCGGAAGTATCCGCTTCCATTGCCATTTTCAAGACCGAAATTCCTAACTCCTGCTGAACTTTTGCCGCGTTCATATCGACCGACAGTGCCGCAATTGCCATATCCATTGTTGCCAGCTCCTTTCCTTAGTTGCACATATCTTAGCATAAGAATCGCGTTGACGCAATATTATTTTGTACTGATAATCAAAGCAATGAAAATTAAATCTTCGTCGCCGATAGTTTCAATGCCGTGCGTGTCGCCGTCCGCGCAAAAGGTCGTATCGCCCGCTTTGACTTCGTAAGTTTTGCCGTTGTCGGTGTAAAGCCCTTTGCCTTGAAGAATGTAATAAGTTTCGTTGTTGCCTACGTGCTGATGAACGCCCAATGAACAACCCGCAGGGATTCTGACGCTTGCGAACATTTCGCATTTTCCGACCATTTCTTTTGGCGTCAAAAGGTGCGTGATAAACATTTCGCCTTTGCCGCCCGCCTTATTCATCGCCGAAACTGTTTTCTGCTCAATAATCGGCATGTTAAAAACCTCCCTTAAATTTAATTAGGAATTAGGAAGTAGGAATTAGGAATTGACATTAGTACCAAATTAATTCCTCATTCCTAATTCCACATTACTAATTGTTTTTTCCATACGCTTTGCTTTTAATTTTCTGAACCGCTCGACCGTCTGAACTATTTGTTCTTTGGTGTAAGGTTTGCTTATGAAATCAATCGCGCCCATTTTAAGGCATTGCATTAATTTTTGCGGCGTATTCATGGAACTAAGCATGACGACCGGAACATCGGGTGCGACTTCGCGGATAAATTGCAACGCTTCAATTCCGCCTACTACCGGCATAACTATATCCAAAATGACGCCGTCGAGTTCCTGCTCCAAAACGGTGGTAATTGCTTCTTTGCCGTTTACTGTCTCTATGACTTCGCAATTTTGGTTTTCGAGTTCCTCGCGCAATTTTTTGCGCAAGAGTCGCGAATCGTCCGTTATCAATACGCGCAATTTCTCTTCCATAAAAATCACCGCCCCCTAAAAATAATCGCCCGAAGGCGAGATTATATTTATAGAAATTCTTTCGGAAAATATTCGTCGTGTGGCGGAGAGGGTGGGATTCGAACCCACGGTGCCTTTCAGCATCACCGGTTTTCAAGACCGGCTCCTTAAACCGCTCGGACACCTCTCCAAAGACCGCGCAGATAATAACAGAAACTTTTTGCAATGTCAATGTTTTTTAGAAGCAAAGTTACTTTATTTTAGCTAATTAATTCGCTGACGGTTTGACTTGTGCCGTTGACGTTAATTGCGGTATTGGAACTAACGCCGCTGACAAGGACTTTTCCGCCGCCATTGACATTAAGTGTAAGCGTATCATTTTTGAAAGTCGCGCTCTTAATGTCGGCGTAATCGGTGCCGCGTCTATTCATGATTTGCAAAAGGTCGCCTTGCGCGTAATCGTTGATAACGTCATTGCCGTCGCCCGCGTTGTAAATGAAAACGTCATTGCCGTCGCCGCCGGTTAGTGTATCATTGCCTTTGCCGCCCCAAAGGCTATCAGCCCCTGTGCCGCCGCTCAAAGAATCTTTGCCTTTGCCGCCTAATATTGTTGCGCCGCTGGTTGAACTTGCTACAAGATTTACTTTCTTCTTAGCTTCGGAGGCGTCAATATTCGTAACGCTAGCGTCGAAAGTTTTTTGCGCAGAGGATTTATATTTAGCGAGGATAATGACGGAAGTTCCGGAGCTGTCATAAATTGCGCCGTCATCAAAAATTTTAGTCGTGCCGTCTTCGCTTAGCGTTATTGTTTTATCGGAAGCGTCTTTAAGCGTAATTTTTTTGCTACCGGCTTTCAAAACAACGTCGCCATTACCCTTGACGGAAGCATTTGTGACTTGCGCACCGACAAGGCTTACGACTTCGCCTTCAGCATAATTGACGATAGTTTTATGACCGCTCTTATTATCGTAGACAAAAAGGTCTACGCCGTCGCCGCCGACTAAACTATCTTTGCCTCTGCCGCCGTTTAACGTTGAACCGTGATTGCCCGCGATTATGTAATTTTTCTTCTTGTTGCCGGTAATAGAAATTGTACTTTCAGCCGCCGAGCCGTCAATCGTTATGAGCTTAGAATAATTCGCCGCTGAAAATTCGGTAGCAGTCGAAGTCAAAGTTGCGCTTTTAGCGTTGCTACTTATGCTTGCATGGTTGGCGAAATAGAATGCTCCGTCGCTGAAAGTAATTTTTTCGCTTGCCGCGTCGGTGAGTGTAAGGGAGTTATTATTGTCAAAGATGAGCGTTATAGTTTCGTCGCTAACTGTCACGTCCGAAATACTCGCACTACCTATGCTGATTGCGTCTTTCTTTTCGTAATCGGTAATAGTGTCGTTGCCGCTACCTATAACGAATAAATCTTTACCAGTGCCGCCGGTGAGTTCGTTATTCCCTAAGCTACTAAGCAGGGTATCATTGCCTGTGCTCGCGTCGATTGTGACATATTGGGCGCGATTGTCAATGTAATCCTTACCGCCTAAAGCATTAATTTTAACATTGTTGCCGCTATTATAAATGTCATCATCATTATCGCTGGCATTGATTGTGACGTTATCTTCTGTGTTGTAGTAATCATAATCGCTGTCCGTATCGGTATCAGTGTCCGTGTCGGTATCAGTGTCCGTATCGGTATCAGTGTCCGTGTCTGTGTCGGTATCAGCGTCCGTGTCGGTATCAGCGTCCGTGTCGGTATCAGCGTCCGTATCGGTATCAGCGTCCGTATCGGTATCAGCGTCCGTATCGGTATCAGCGTCCGTATCGGTATCAGTGTCCGTGTCCGTGTCGGTATCAGTGTCCGTGTCGGCGTCAGTGTCCGCGTCTGCGTCGGTATCATCTAAGGGGTCACCATTGACATAAAGAGTATAATCGCCGGCAATGACATTGGAAGCCGTGCCGCTGAACGACGTAACATAAGTATCGCCAGTTAAATACCATTTGCTAGTATCGTCGAGGGTAACATTGACGGTTCCGAGTTCGGTTGAAACTGAAGAGCCGCTAGCGTTATTTATGACGCCGCTTATACTGCCTGTAAACGTTGAGGAGTCAGAAATATTAACTGTTAATGTTGAATCATCGCCAACTAAAATATCACCAGACAGAGTTTGACCGCTAGCGTTAAGTGTCGCGACATTGGAAGCCCCACTCCAGCCGTCGTCGCAGACTGATAATAAAACGCCGTCGCTATCAGTGTTGTTAATCGTTACTCCGTCTAAATTGATAATCGCGGTCGTGTTGGTGACGTGGAAGACGTGACCAGATTGGCTATTTAGAACGCCGCCAGTCATTGAGAAAGTAGAAGTGCCGTCGGCAGCGTCGCCAGATTGCGATTGATAAATCATAATCGTATCTTTGAACGTCGCTTGACCATTAGTCTGGGTGTTGCTGGCAGTTAGTGTGCAATTCGTCAACGCAAGTGAATTTTGCCCTTCAATGCAAACGCCTTCGGATAAATTGGAAGTAAGCGTTGCGTTACTTACGACAATATCAGCAGTAGAATAAATTGCGGGGGAGCCAAGCCCGCTTGAAGTATAAGAGCCGCCAGAAACTGTGACATTGCCGCCGCCTCTATCAGTTCTGATTGGCGCGGAGGATTGTCCAGTTGTAGTTATTGTCAAATTTTTAGCGACAGTATTTCCGCCGCCGGTCGTCATGATACCGCCGCCGTTATCGCCCTTTGTATTAATCGTGGTGTCTTCGATATAAACGGTTGTGCCGTCGCCCGCCGCGCCGTTCGTGCCGCCATTGCCGCCGTAGCTGAAGACGCCATTAGCGCCTTTAGCTGAAGCCGTGACAGTGCCGCCGACGATTGAGACTGCGCCGCCGCCCATAGCCATAACTGCCGAGTTAATCCCGTAAAAATTGCAATTATCGCCGCCGTCGGAGTCGCCGCTTTTAGTGACGGTCGGATTAGTCAAAGTTGCGGTACCGGACGCGAGCGAAACGAGCACAGAATTTTCGTCAGCAGTTGATGAAGTGTAGGTTTGGTTGGAATAAGAACTTGCCGAAGTAATAGAGCTTGCCGCGCTGTAAGTCACGGAGCTTGACGAAGACGAGCTACCGCCGCCGCTACTATCTGGAGGAGTTCCGCCACCGTCGGGAGGGGAGTCGCCGTCGCCAGGTTGTTGATTCTCAAAAAATTTTTCGTCCATAAAAACTACAATCCTTTCTTTGAAACTTTTTGGAAACTTTCTGGTGATAATTTATATCACAGCAAAAATTTTGGTGCAATATGTTTTCATTAAAGTTTGCATAATTTTTTATGAAAATTATAAAACTAGCGAAGCGCAGCGGAGCGTATGAACGCGGCGATTTGTTCGAGCGTCGAGACGGTCAATCGCGTCCGTTGTTTGCTACTTTTCAAAAGTAGGCAGGAAAATAGCAGCGTTAGCAGAATCAACAAGGGAAATTGAAAGGAGTAGAATTTTATGGCGATTAAATTTGTCGAAAGTAAAAATCTTAAGGCGAAGCCGGACGTTTCCAAAATCGGATTTGGGACGCACTTTAGCGATTATATGTTTGTAATGGACTACGACGCGGCGCAAGGTTGGCATGACGCGCGAGTTGTTCCGCACGAAAAAATTTTGCTTGACCCTGCCAACGCGACGCTCCATTATGGGCAAGCGATTTTTGAAGGTCTTAAAGCTTATCGTCAAGGCAACAAGGCTGTAGTTTTCCGCGCCAAAGACCATTTGAATCGTCTTAATCGTTCCGCTCAGATTTTGGACATACCGCAAGTCCCGTTCGATGTGGCGCACGAAGGCTTAATGAAACTTCTTGACGTTGACAAAGATTGGATACCGACGGAGAAGGGGCAGAGCCTTTATATTCGTCCGTTCATTTTCGCGACAGATGAAGTTTTAGGCGTGAGCGTCAGCAAGAAATATAAGTTCATGATAATTTTGTCGCCGGTCGCGGCTTATTATGCGCATGGTTTTGCGCCGGTGAAAATTCTTGTTGAAGATAAATACGTTCGAGCAGTGCGTGGCGGGCTTGGCGCGGCGAAAACTCCTGCGAATTATGCGGCGAGTTTGCATGCAGGACTTGCGGCGCACGACATAGGTTTTGACCAAGTGTTATGGCTTGACGGCGTGGAGCGCAAGTACATTGAAGAAGTCGGCTCAATGAATATTCTGTTCAAAATTAGCGGGGAGATAGTGTCGCCGTCTCCGAAAATCCAGACTTCTATTTTGGACGGAATAACGCGCCGCACGGTTAATCAAGTCGCAAAAGATTGGGGAGTGCCGGTTGTTGAGCGTCGTATATCGATTGACGAGATAATAGCGGCGCACGAGGACGGCAGATTGGAAGAAGTTTTTGGCAGTGGTACGGCGGCAGTTATTTCGCCGGTTGGAGTTTTGCGCTACAAGGAAAAAGATTACGTTATTGGCGACGGCAAGATTGGCGAGTTCGCGCAGAAAATGTACGATTATATTGAAGGCTTGCACGTCGGCGAAGTCGAAGATAAATTTGGCTTTATCGAAGTTATCGGCGAGTTCTGATATAAAATTTTTGCAAACAAAAATCCCCTGTCGCATTTGGCAGGGGTAATTTTTTATTTATTTAATCTGAGAGAGTAACCAGTTATATAAAGCTCATTTATTTGCGGGAAATCCTTCTCCGTCAGCAAACCGATTATTCGCAATAAAATATTCCGTTCCACCGCAAAGCACGCACATATTGCTTTCGTGATAAAATCTTTGAACGCCTTTTGAGTCGTAAATATCGTCGGAATGTTTAACTTTTCGCAGGACGCCTTCGGAGGGATTATAGGGAAATATCAATTTTGGGTCGTAATTTTTGCAAGCCTCAGAGTTGCTTAAGAATCGGATATTCTCTTCATTTATCAAGCGGCAGTCAGCCAACAATCTGAACGCCCGCCTACAGAATTCGACATTGACTTCACGGAGATTTTCTTCATTATTAATGCAACGTTCGATACTTTTCAGCCGCGCAGATAATTCACCTTGATTCTTAGGGAACTTGCTACGCACTGAGTCAGAAAAAATTTCAGTCAAGATAATTCCTCCCCATAACCGAAAAAGTCCCCGACTTAGCCGGAGACTTTGAAATTTCATTATTGGTGCGGTTGATGAGACTTGAACTCATACGCCCTTGCGAGCACTGCCCCCTCAAAGCAGCGTGTCTGCCTATTCCACCACAACCGCTAGTTATGGTGCGGTCGATGAGACTTGAACTCATACCCCCTTGCGAGGACTGCCCCCTCAAAGCAGCGTGTCTGCCTATTCCACCACGACCGCATATTCAATTTTTGGTGCGGCAGAGAGGACTTGAACCTCCACAGGGTTGCCCCTACTAGCGCCTGAAGCTAGCGCGTCTGCCATTCCGCCACTACCGCATAATTATCAAGTATTTTCGTTAATCCAATCAACGACGCTTTCGGGCAAGAAGCCGCGATAATCGCCTCTCATTTCCGTAATAAGAATGAAATCGCCTTCGTATAAATGTTGAACTAAATCTTCATGCACGTCGTCCGCTGAATAATCTTCTGAGCACACAATCCACACATTGTCAAAAACCTGACAATAACCGTCATATTCTTGCAATGCTTCAATGAAGTCATCGTAGTCTTGATTTTTAAAATTGTCTTCGTCAAGTTGAAAGGCTACGAGATAAACTGACATTGAAAAACACTCCTTTAAAAGGTGGTGCCGAGGACCGGAATCGAACCGGTACGAGATTTTACTCTCGCAGGATTTTAAGTCCCGTGCGTCTGCCAGTTCCGCCACCCCGGCATTTTTGGAGCGGGTGATGGGAATCGAACCCACGTGATCAGCTTGGAAGGCTGGAGCTCTACCATTGAGCTACACCCGCGTGGAGCCGACTATAGGACTTGAACCTACAACCTACTGATTACAAATCAGTTGCTCTGCCAATTGAGCTAAGTCGGCGTTTATAAAAATGGTGCCTCAGAGCGGAATCGAACCACTGACACGGGGATTTTCAGTCCCCTGCTCTACCAACTGAGCTACCGAGGCAACAACGTCTATATTAATTTAGCTTACTTTCGTATGGCGACCCGGATCGGACTTGAACCGACGACCTCCGCCGTGACAGGGCGGCATTCTAACCAACTAAACTACCGGGCCGTGTGTCTTTCAATGGGCGATGACAGGCTCGAACTGCCGACCCCCTGCGTGTAAAGCAGATGCTCTCCCGGCTGAGCTAATCGCCCGTCAAAGGTGGTGACCCGCCGGGGAATCGAACCCCGAACCTACTGATTAAGAGTCAGTTGCTCTACCAGTTGAGCTAGCGAGTC
>ODAI011506094.1_pt1 | contig 50059 bp, 53 predicted proteins | sample 1539321 | NCBI WGS metagenome assembly ODAI01 (sample SAMN02144231, study PRJEB22623) | gut metagenome | biome: sheep rumen | host: Ovis aries | place: New Zealand
ACGAAATTCACAAGTGTATGCAAATATCGATTTCCGAAGAAAAACTTCGAATTATTTGCAAATCCTCTGATTTTTTAGTAACTTTGCACTATGTTTGATTACGAAAAGATTCCAGATTGGTGGGCTCTTTGCCCCAATCGTGATTGTGAGATGGCAGCAACATGTCTTCGCCATCAAGTTTGTTTGCAGGTTCCACAGAAGTATAAGCTGTGGACGTGCGTGCTTCCTAACGCCATCGAGGATGGCAAGTGCAGATTCTTTCAGAAGGCAGAGAAGGTGACGATGGCCCAGGGCATCGCTGCTGTCTATAAGAATGTTCAGTCGCGCGAGGCCCGTTCTCTGATACGCTATGCCCTCACGTCTCATCTCGGCAGTAAGGGCACATACTATCGCTACAAGAATGGCGAGCGACTGATCAATCCCCAGATGCAACAGGAGATTATCGACATCGTACATCGATATGCGCCAGGCGTGGAGGTCAGTTTCGACAAGACGTTTGAGGATTATGACTTTACAAGGAACTATTAACGAACCAGCAAGTAGGAGGCGATTTGTCCCAGCCCCTGGGATACATTGTCCCACCCCATGGGACAAACAGTCCCACCCCCTGGGACAGTTTTAATCCAGTACTAAACAGAAGCTATGTCAGTCTGGCGGCTCCTGTGAATACTCATTATAAATGGCATTGCATACACTAAAATAACAGCTGCATACACTAAGCAAACATACTCTATATCAGGCCGATAACATGTCAGTGTATGCAGATAAAAAAATATTTCACGTCACTTTGTTAGCGAGCGGCAAAGCCGAGGGCGCAAAGGTTCCAGACCCCTCTGCACCCTGGGAGAACATGTAGCAGACGGTGTAAATCGTACTGCGATTAGCTCTTACCATTTCCTCAAACTCACGTTCTAAATCATTCATTTTTTTCTTGTTTGATAAATCATCCTTTGATAGTAAGTCACAAGACGGAGGGAAAAAACTACAGAAATTAAAAAAATATTTGTAAAAGTATGGAATATTTCGTCTTTGCGCACACCCTCACTTTGTGAGATGTGCTTCCAGATCCCTTTTGGATTTTGACTTGATAACCAGCCAGACGCCGCTGAATACAAGGATGACGGCAAGAGCGTGGGTAGGCTTCAGGATGCCAACACCCATCAGCAGCGAGGCGCCAACAGAGACGATAGGTTGCACGTAGTTATAGACGGAAACTACCGTAGGGCGCAGCGTTCGCTGACCAATCATCGTGAGGATGTAGCAGACGAATGTGCCGATACAGACGACATAGCCTACCTCCCACCAAGTCTTCATGGGGATAGGCTGAGCCAGAATTTCGCAGACGTGGGAGAACGTGAAAGGCAGAAGTATCAGCGTAGCCCAAGAGAACATGTATTTGTTGATTGTAAAAACATTGTAGCGCCTGATGAGCGGATTGAATAGTGATAGATAGAGAGCGAATGAGAATTGCGCAAACAGGCAGAGCAAGTCGCCCCTTATATCGCCCACCCTGCTGTCAGTATGGGCAGCACTAGTCAGTATCAGGATCAGTGCACCACTGCAACCCATCATTACGCCCAATGCTTTCTTACCTGTTATCGGCTCCTTCAGGATTAAGGCTGACAACAGCATTGCGAAGATAGGCATCGACGTGGTGACAATTGAGGCATTGATAGGCGAGGTGATACTCAGGCCGATGGTGTAGCAGCATTGATTGAACACCAGTCCCATGAGAGCAGCTCCGATAAACATCAGTTTGTCCTTCATGGGCACTTCTTCCTTTGGCGCGAATCGTGAGGCTATCCAGAAAAGCAGACAGGCGCCCACAACTCTGAACGTGACCATCGTGATGCCGTCGATGCCATGCGTCATAGCATCCTTACCCACTGGAGCCATCAGCCCCCAGCCTGCACACGCTCCGAACATTGACAAATGCGCTATGAGCGGGCGATTATTCTTCTCTCTCTCCAAATTCATAAAATGACGCTGCAAAATTAATCCATTTTGCCTTAATCGCCAAATATTCGAGCATAATTTACCGCTATCATATTCACCTTTTATTTAAAACGAATTATTTTTTTTGAATAATTCTTTGAGAATAAATAGCCGACCTAATGGCAGGGAATTTTGGAAATCCCTGCCAAATAAGATAGAATAGCTTACATTATTATAATATGGTAAGTGATACCTTCTTGCCTAAGCCTGCAAATATGCGGAAAAGTGTAGAAAGCTGGATATCTGCGTGGCCATTCTCCAATTTGGAGATATAGCTTTTCTTGGTTCCAATCTTATCTGCCAATTCCTGTTGAGTAAGACCTGCAAGACGACGTTGCTCTTTCAGTGTCTCTGCCAAGCAGAAGGCTTCTGCATCATTCTCGAACTTCATGCGCTCAGGTGTTCCCATTGCGCCATATTCCTCATTCAATATTTCATCGAATGAAGTGCAACTCATAATTGCTTTTTTCTTCTCGTCTGTCATATTATACCTTACTTTTAAAATATTCCTTTTTTATTACTTCTGCACGTCTGATTTCTTTTGGTGGCGTCTTTTGACTTTTCTTTTGGATACCATGAAACAGTACAATAACTGCACCTTCGTCAAAACAGCAGAATATCCGATAGATATTATTTCCAACCTCTACCCTGATCTCATATATTCCATCCGAGTTCTCTAAATATCTAAAGAACTTTGCAGGAATCAATCGTTGGGTTTCAATCAGCTTCAGTACTTGGTTTATCTTATCACGGACAGGTGCTGTTTGTGCTACGTAGAATTCCTTATAATAATTCCCGTATAATTTGATTGACCTGATCTTTTCCATCAGAAATCCCCCGCAAAGTTAATCAATTAATGAACAACTTCCAAATAAATCAGTAACAATTTGACGCTTTAGCACTAAAAATAGTATTTTCTTTCTCATAATTAAATAGTTTAAGAGTTAAACAAATATGATTTCGAGGGCAAAGATAAGAATTATTTCTGAAACCACCAAAATTTGAGGCAGAAAATTTGCAGCGATTTTTTTAGGAAAATAGGCTGTAGTCTCGCGGAAAATGCTTACCTTTGCAACCGTTCTTATCTTAAACAGACTGAATCAGCAATGAGGGCTTATCTTATCCTATTACTATCATGCATCGCGCTGCCGACAGTGGCGCAGAGTGGCAAGCGTAGCATCTTCACAAAGGTTGACAGCATACTGACGGCGAGATACAACAAAGTGTCGTACGACACTCTGTATATGACCCGTCCCAACACCAAGTTCACCGTCAAGGTGATGGGAAACGTCTACGGCCACTCGTACAGCGTAAAGAGCAACTTGGGCGGCGTCAGCACCGAGGCAGACCTCAGGACGGCCCGCAAGGCCACGCTCAGCGTGGGCTTCAACTATCAGGGCGTAGGCATCTCGCTGGCCCTCAACCCCTCGAAACTCGCTGGCGTGAACAGAGACTACGAGCTGAATTTCAACATCTACAACAACCGCTATTGCATCAGTGCCACCTACCAGTCGTCAAGAACCATGTCGGGCGACATAACCACCGACGGCAAGTCGTATCAGGTAGAAAAGGGCTACATCAATACAAAGATGTTCAGAGTGACGGGCTATTACGTATTCAACCGCTGCAAATTCTCCTATCCCGCTGCCTTCACGCAATCGTACATACAATTGCGGTCGGCAGGCTCGTGGCTGGCGGGCTTCTCCTTCCAAGGCGGTACCCTGAAGACTGCCGCCGACGTGCCCAAGGAGATGAGCAAGGTGCGCATCTATGCCGGAAACTTCGGCATCGGTGGTGGCTACGCCCACAACTGGGTGGCCCGCAAGTGGCTGTTCCACCTCAGCATACTCCCCACCCTCGTGGTCTATCAGAGCGACAATATCACGGTAGACGAGGAGCGGCAGTATTCGCGCGTAAAGTTCCCCACCGTGATGCTCAACGAGCAGGCTGCCATCGTCTACAACATCAGTCCCCGCTACTTCGTAGGACTGATGGCTGTGGCCAACAATCTGCTGAAGCGCAGTACAAGCGATACGGAGCTGGATCAGCACAAGTGGATGGTCAGGGCCTCCTACGGCATGCGGTTCTGAATTAATCCTCCGTCCTTTTTCAGGCGGAAGATAGGCTGCATCTCGGAAAATCCCCAAAAAAATGTGATTTTCTTTGGTTATTTTCTCGATTTGCACTATCTTTGCAGCCGATTTCAAGGGGTGCCTGCGGGTGCAGGCTGAGATGATACCCTCTAACCTGATCCGGATCATACCGGCGTAGGGATGGAATGAAGGATTTATCGATACATGTTACCCCCTTTACATTATTAATTAATTAAAGGTACAACTAAAGGTATGAAAAGATTTTTTTTAGGATTGGCTGCGCTGGTGGGTGCGGCAAGTGTGCATGCAGAGAACGACTTGGACTCTCTGCTTTCTGTCAAATTGCAAGAGGTGCAGGTGACCTCTACTCGTGCAACGAAGAAGACACCTGTGGCTTATACGAATATGTCGCAGGAACAGTTGAAGGGCATCAACTTCGGGCAGGATATCCCTTACCTGCTTTCACTGACACCAAGTATCACGATGACTTCAGATGCAGGAAACGGCATCGGCTACACCTCCATGAGAGTGCGTGGTACAGACCCCAGCCGTATCAACATCACCGCCAACGGCATCCCAATGAATGATGCCGAGAGTGCCCAGCTCTACTGGGTAAACATGGGCGACTTTGCCAGTAGCGTGCAGTCGATGCAGATACAGCGTGGTGTGGGTACGTCAACGAATGGAGCGGGTGCCTTCGGTGCCACGATCAACATGCAGACAGAGAACATCGGTATGGATCCATATTTCGGAATCGACCTCTCTGGCGGCTCCTACTATTCTCATAAGGAAACCCTGCGTTTCGGCACGGGACTGCTGAAAGGGCACTGGGGCATTCAGGGCCGACTCTCGAATATCGGTTCGAAGGGCTACCTCGATCGTGCCTCGACGAAGTTGAACAGCTATCTGATACAAGGTGGCTACTTCTCTGACAACACCGTCGTGAAGTTCATCACATGGAATGGTGTCGAAGAGACCTATCATGCCTGGAACTACACCTCGAAGTACGAGCAGAGCCTCTACGGGCGTACCTACAACTCGTGCGGCGAGTATTGGGAAGAGCAGGGCAACCGCCACTACTACGACGGGCAGACCGACAACTACCACCAGCAGAACTACCAGCTGCTCTGGAACCAGCGACTGCTGCATGAACTGAGCCTGAACGTGGCAGCCCACTATACCAAGGGCGATGGCTACTACGAGGAGTATAAGACGGGGCGCAAACTGACGGAATATCTGCCCGTAACAGAAAATGTGAAGAGCGATCTGATCCGCCAGAAGAAGATGGACAACGATTTCTATGCTATCGTTGCCTCACTGGTATTCAACAACCGTGAGAACGTGGAGGCCACCATTGGCGGTGGCTGGAACAAGTACGACGGCAACCATTTCGGACTCGTGAAATGGGTGAAGAACGTGCCCGAGGGGTTGGAAATGTTGCCCGACTTCGAATACTATCGCAACAATGCCAAGAAAACCGACTGGAACGTCTATGGCAAGGTGAACTACGACTTCTTCCCTGGCTTTAACGGCTTTGTCGATTTGCAATACCGCCATATTGGCTATAAGATGCAGGATCCTGGTGATTGGTATGGTGCTAATCCAGACAATAAGATTATCATCGACGATAAGTTCAACTTCTTCAATCCGAAGTTCGGACTGAACTACGACTTCGCCCGTCATCACAAAGTGTATGTCTCTTACGCTATCGCCCACAAGGAGCCTACGCGTAACGACTATGAGGATAACATCGGCACGGAACTGAAGGCAGAGCGTCTGAACGACCTCGAGGCTGGCTATAAGTTCCAGAGTGAGCGCTTTTCGGCAGGAGCCAACATCTACTGGATGTCGTATAAGGATCAGTTTGTACTCACGGGCGAGCTGAACCACATCGGCGAGCCTATCGCCAAGAACGTCGGCAAGAGCTATCGTCTGGGTGTCGAACTGGAGGCTGCTTGGAAACCTATTGACTGGTTCCGCTGGGATGCCAATGCCACGTTCTCGAAGAATCGTGCCAAGAACTGGGAGGTGACGCTGATGGACGGCTCTGTGGAGAGTCTCGGTGATACGCCGCTATCGTTCTCGCCCAGTGCCATCTTCAATAATATCTTCACCTTCGACTATCGTGGACTGAGAGCCAGCATCCAGAGTCAGTACGTGGGGAAGCAGTATCTGACGAACACAGGTTTCGAGAGCTATCAGACCCTCGACGACAATGGCAAGACAACGGATGTAAGCATGGTGCTCGATGGACACTTCAACACCAATGTCGATCTGAGCTATACCTTCAAACCGAAGAAGTTGGGCATGAAGGATCTGACCCTCGGCATCACGCTCTACAACATCTTCTCTGCCAAGTACGACAACAACGGCTGGGCAGCGCCGGCTTTCGACAAGCAGAACGGACAGGTGGTGGCTACGGGCTGGGACACTTCCGATCAGTATGAGGCTGGTTTCGCCCCCTCAGCTCCGTTTAATGTGATGGCACATCTATCGATTAATTTCTAAATGGGAGAATTCTTAAGCGGGCATTGGCTCGACATATTGACCACGGTACTCGGCCTGATTTACATCTGGCTCGAGTACCGTGCTTCTATCGCCCTCTGGGTGGTGGGTATCATCATGCCAGCCCTCGACATCTATCTCTACTGGAGTCACGGGCTTTATGGCGACGCGGGTATGGCGGTCTATTATACATTGGCTGCTGTCTACGGCTTCTATATATGGAAATTCAAGAAGACACGCAGGCTGAAGCAGTCGCTTCCTATTATCCATCTGCCCAGGCGGAAGTATCTGCCCGTCCTGTTGTTCTTCCTGCTCGCTTGGGGGGCTACATATTTCATATTGGTAGAATGGACTAATTCTACGGTGCCCCTTCTCGACTCGTTCACCAACGCCTTGTCGTTTGTAGGCTTGTGGGCGCTGGCACGTAAGTATTTGGAGCAATGGCTCTTCTGGATCGTGGTCGATGCTGTTTGCTGCTTTCTCTATATCCAGAAAGGGATTCCTTTCAAGGCTGGTCTTTATGGACTTTACGTGTTCATCGCCATTGCGGGTTATTATAAATGGAAACAGATGCTAAAAGTTACGAAGTATGATTGAGTGTGATGTCGTAATACTGGCTAACGGTGAATTCCCCACTCACCATGTGCCGCTCGCTTTGTTGGAAAGCGCACCCCATATTGTAGCTTGTGATGGGGCTGTCTCGCATCTGACGGCCTATGATAGTCTATACCATGATGCTGTCGCTGTTGGTGATGGCGACTCTATACGTGATTCTCTGAGAGACAAGTTGATTCAGGTTGCCGAACAGGAGGATAATGATCTGACAAAGGCCACGCGCTATTGTCTGGGACAAGGATGGCGCAGGATCTGCTATCTTGGAGCCACAGGCAAGCGTGAGGACCATACGCTTGGCAATATCTCCTTGCTGGTTCGCTATTATCTTGAAATGGGGGTGGAACCTTATATGGTAACCGACTTTGGCTGGTTCTCGGTAGCCAAAGGCGATTCGGAGTTCGAGTCCTTCCCTGGGCAGCAAGTCAGTATCTTCAATGTCAATTGTAAACGCCTTGTCTCGGAAGGGTTGAAATGGCAGTCTTACCCCTATCAACAGTTTTGGCAAGGTACGCTAAACGAGGCTGTGGGCGCAAATTTTAGGCTTATTGCAGATGGTTGCTACCTCGTTTATCGCACTTTTTCGTGATATAATTTGGCAATCTGCATCATTTTGCGTATTTTTGCAGCGGATTAACGAATGTATATATGCAGACAAACAGTCATTTATCGCGTTTGATTCACGATCAGGCTAAGAAATATGGCGACCGTGAGGAGTTGATTTACAAGGATTTCGGAGGTTCTGAGTGGAAATCCATGTCGTGGAATCAGTTCTCTGATGTTGTCATGAAAGTATCTAACGCCCTACTTAATTTAGGGGTTCAAGTGCAGGAGAATCTGGGCGTTTTCTCTCAGAATTCTGTGCAGTATATGTTCTGCGACTTCGGTGCATGGGGTATCCGTGCGGTGACGATTCCGTTCTATGCGACAAGTTCGGAGCAGCAGATACAGTTTATGGTAAACGATGCTCGTATCCGTTTCCTTTTCGTTGGAGAGCAGGAACAGTACGACAAGGCTCGTCGCATTTTTACAACTTGCAGCACACTTGAGCGAATTATCATTTTCGATAAGAATGTCCGTGTGTCTTCTCACGATCCCAATGCCATGTATTTCGATGATTTCCTGAAACTGGGAGATAATCTGCCCCGGCAAACGGAGGTGGAGAAACTTCAGGCAGAGGCCTCGATGGATGATATTGCCAATATCCTCTATACCAGTGGTACAACAGGCGACTCGAAGGGTGTGATCCTGACCTGCGGGCAGTATCATGCCGCTTTTGAAGCCAACAATAAGTGTGTACCTGTGGGTGAGCAGGATCGTGTGTTGAACTTCCTGCCGTTTACGCATATCTTCGAGAAAGGCTGGAAGATCCTGTGTCTTACCGAGGGCGCTCGTCTGATTGTGAATACCTATCCGCAGGAGGTGCAACAGTCGATGAAAGAGATGCATCCCACCTGTATGTCGTCTGTGCCTCGCTTCTGGGAGAAGGTCTATATCGGCGTCCTGGAGAAGATTGAGAGTGCCAGTGCCGTGCAGCGTAAGCTCTTCCAGCATGCCCTGAGTGTGGGTAAGAAGCATAATATCGATTATCTGTCGAAGGGCAAGCGTCCGCCGTTGGGCCTGCATTTGGAGTATGAAATGCTGAACAAGACGGTGTTCTCGCTGGTACGTAAGGAGTTAGGACTTGAGAATGCGCACTTCTTCCCCACTGCTGGTGCAACAGTGAATCCCAAGGTGGAGGAGTTCGTTCACGCGATAGGTATTAACATGATTGTGGGCTACGGTCTGACAGAGAGTCTGGCTACCGTCAGCTGTAATCATCTCGGCGATCCCTTTACCGTGGGCGGTGTGGGTGTCCCCATCGATGGCATTGAGATCAAGATCAGCGATGAGGGCGAAGTCTTGTTGAAAGGCCCGACCATCACACGTGGCTATTACAACCGCGCGGATCTCACTAAAGCAGCCTTTACTGAAGACGGCTTCTTCCGCACAGGCGACTCTGGCTATCTGGAGGGTGGCGAGCTGTTCCTCAAGGAGCGAATCAAGGATCTCTATAAGACATCAAATGGTAAGTATATAGCTCCGCAGATGATAGAGTCGAAATTGCTGGTTGATAAGTTCATCGATCAGATATGTATTATCGCAGACCAGCGTAAGTTCGTCTCAGCACTGATTATTCCAGTCTATCCCTTGTTGGAGGAATATGCCCGTGAGCATCGCATCGCGTTCCAGACACGCGAGGAACTCTGTAATAATCCTCAGATCATTGAGATGATGAAGGAGCGCATCGATACCCTTCAGCAGCAGTTGGCTCACTATGAGCAGATTAAGCGCTTCACGTTGCTGCCCCATCACTTCTCAATGGAGAAAGGTGAGTTGACGAATACCTTGAAGATTAAGCGTCGCGTCCTGAACGAGAACTATAAGAAGGAAATTGATGCGATGTATGCTGAGTAGTTCTCAGTTTATAGTTTAAAGTGTAGAGTTTATAGATGATTACTCAAGATCAACTGAAGGATGTTTTGGAGCGGGCAGATGCACTGAACCGCTATCTCGAAATAGATAAGAAGAAAATCGAGTACGAGGAAGAAGATCTTCGTACTCAAGCCCCTGATTTCTGGGAAGACCGTAAGCGTGCCGAAGAGCAGATGAAGAAGGTGAAGAGCATCAAGAAATGGCTCGACGGTTATAAAGAAGTACGCACATTGGCTGATGAGCTTCAGCTCGCCTTCGATTTCTTCAAGGACGAAATGGTGACTGAGGAGGAAGTCGATGAAGACTATGCCAAAGCCATTCAGGCCATCGAGGACCTTGAACTGAAGAATATGCTCCGCCAGAAGGAAGACCCGATGGAGGCTGTGCTGAAGATTAACTCTGGCGCAGGTGGCACGGAGGCTCAGGATTGGGCATCGATGCTGATGCGTATGTATATGCGCTGGGCGGAGGCTCACGGCTATAAGGTAACCATCTCCAACCTGCTCGATGGTGACGAGGCCGGTATCAAGAGCGTCACGATGCAGATTGAAGGCGGCGACTATGCTTACGGTTACCTGAAGAGCGAGAACGGTGTGCACCGTCTGGTGCGTGTGTCGCCTTTCAATGCCCAAGGTAAGCGTATGACCTCGTTTGCATCGGTATTCGTTTCGCCACTTGTGGATGATACCATCGAGGTGTATGTCGATCCTGCCAAACTCTCGTGGGATACATTCCGCAGTTCAGGTGCAGGTGGTCAGAACGTGAACAAGGTAGAGTCGGGTGTGCGCTTGCGCTATTGGTATACCGACCCCGATACAGGTGAGGAAGAGGAAATCCTCATAGAAAATACGGAAACACGCGACCAACCAAAGAATAAGGAACGCGCGATGACCCTGCTGAAATCCCAGCTCTATGATCGTGCCATGAAGAAACGTCTGGAGGCGCAGGCTAAGATTGAGGCAGGCAAGAAGAAGATAGAGTGGGGTAGTCAGATCCGCTCGTATGTCTTCGACGATCGTCGCGTGAAGGATCATCGCACCAACTATCAGACAACGGATGTCGATGCTGTGATGAATGGCAAGATTGATGAGTTTATCAAGGCTTACCTGATGGAGTTCCCTTCTTCTGATGAGGAAAATTAAGAATTAAACTTTTAAATATTACATTTATGGCACAGATTGCAAGAGAAAAGAAGTCTACCGTTAAAAAGGTGGCTTATGAGAAGAAACAGGAAGAGGGTGGAAAAAAGGTGCTGGAGTGGATCTTCGGCGTTTTAGTCGTTCTCGCTGTCCTGTTCGTTATCTATTCTATTTTCATCGTAGCGTAAATGAGCGGACTGGAGATAGAGCGCAAGTTCCTCGTCCGTAACGATGATTACAAGCGGCAGGCATTCGAAAGCAGCCGTATCTGTCAAGGCTATATCTGCAGTGGTCACGGACGTACCGTCAGGGTGCGAATCCGTGATGACCGCGGATATTTGACGATTAAGGGGCCTTCTGATGCTGCAGGACTTAGCCGCTATGAATTCGAGAAGGAGATAACGATGGATGAGGCTCAGCAGCTGATGAAACTCTGCGAGCCTGGCGCTATCGACAAGACGCGATATTTGGTGAAGAGTGGCGCTCACACCTTTGAGGTCGATGAGTTCTATGGTGAGAACGCTGGTTTGGTAATGGCGGAGGTGGAGCTCCGTTCAGAGGAAGAACCTTTCGAGAAACCGGCTTTTATCGGGCGTGAGGTTACAGGTGACCGTCGTTTCTATAATGCCCATCTTGTCAAGCACCCTTTTTGCGCTTGGAGCGATCAAGAAAAATCAGAATCCCGATAACCGCTGCGAGTGTGATGCCAGTGGAATTAGCGGCAAGATCGAGCCATTCTCCACTTCTTCTGCCGCCAGTGGCATATTCTTGAAGCAATTCAATGATGCCACTCATAACGATGGGGGAAATCCAAGCCCAGAAGAACAGTTTCTCATGATCAGGTGTCCGATGCTGACGGGCATATTCTATCCATAGAACAAGACATGTACCCCCATACATGATGATATGTACCCATTTGTCGATAAACTCCACGTTGTCAAGCTCTGTCTGTGGTGGCGTAAAGAACGATAAATACCAGATTAGGGCGAACAAAATGCACGCAAAGGGGTAGTTTTTGATAAAATGCGATAGAAATTTCATATTTACTTTCAATTTTTGTGCAAAATTAAGAAATAATTTATACTTTTGCAACGAAATTATGAGAAAAGTGCATATGTCGAAACTGGAAAGGGCTAGTTTTAGTAGTAAACTGGGTGTTGTCCTGGCAACTGCAGGTTCTGCTGTGGGACTGGGAAACATCTGGCGCTTCCCTTATATGACGGGTCAGAACGGTGGCGCTGTGTTTATCATGATCTATATCATCTGTGTGCTCCTATTGGGTATACCTTGTATGGTCAGTGAGTTCATTATCGGGCGTCATGGTCAGGCTAATACGGCTCGTTCGTTCCGTAAACTGTCTGGGGGTACTCCCTGGATGCTCATTGGTTATATGGGCGTGCTCACTGGATTCCTGATTTCCAGTTATTACGCTGTAGTTTCTGGCTGGTGCCTGGAATATTTGTGGGCTTCATTATTAGGTAAGTTACATGGTGACCCTGATTACATCAATACCTATTTCGCCACATTCTCGCAGGATCCTGTCAAACCCGTTTTCTGGACCTTAATCATTTTGCTGGCCTCTTATCTGATTGTTGAGAATGGTGTTCGTGACGGCATTGAGAGGGCTTCCAAGTTGATGATGCCTGTCTTGTTTATCTTGTTGTTGATTATTGTGGTGGCTTCTTGCATGCTGCCGAATGCAGATAAGGGTATCGAATTCCTGTTCAAGCCAGATACGACAAAGTTAACGGGCGATGTGTTCTTGGGTGCCCTTGGACAATCGTTCTACTCGATGAGTATCGCTATGGGCTGTATCTGTACCTATGCCAGCTATTTCTCGAAAAATACAAACTTGTTAAAGTCTGCCACTCAGATTGGCATCATCGATTTCTTGGTGGCGATATTGGCAGGACTGGTCATTTTCCCAGCAGCATTCTCTGTTGGTGTAAACCCAGATAGCGGCCCTTCGCTGATCTTCATCACACTTCCGAATGTGTTCCAGCAGGCCTTTGCAGCTTTCCCGGCTTTAGGCTATTTCATCTCACTCCTTTTCTATGCCCTTCTGTCGATGGCAGCTCTTACCTCTCTGATTTCTCTGCATGAGGTGAGCACAGCTTTCCTGGAAGAGGAAATGGGCACGACACGAAAACATGCTGCAGTTGCAGTGACCGTTGCCACGATGTTACTCGGTATCGTATGTTCTTTGTCGCTTGGTGCAATGAGTAATCATCTGCTGTTCGGCATGACCATCTTCGACCTCTTCGACTTTGTTACAGGTCAGCTGTTCCTCCCGATAGTGGGCTTCCTGACGTGTATCTTTATTGGCTGGTTCGTACCTCACAAGCTTGTGCGCGATGAGTTTACCAACATGGGAACCCTGCGAAATGGCACGCTGTTCCATTTCTATCTCTTCCTCGTGAAGTACGTTTGCCCGATCTGTATTTTGTTCATTTTCCTCCATCAGTTCGGCTTGCTGTAAATGGAGAAACGCGGCACTTTTGGCAGCAGACTGGCCATTATATTGGCGACAGCGGGCTCGGCAGTAGGTCTGGGCAATATCTGGCGCTTCCCGTTTATGACGGGACATAATGGTGGCGCTGCTTTCATTCTCCTTTACTTCGCGTGTGTTCTGCTGCTGGGTATTCCTGGCATGATCAGTGAGTTTATCATTGGTCGTCATGCTCAGACTAATGCTGCCCGTGCTTATAGTGTGATGGGGGGTAAGGCCTGGCGGTGGGTGGGCTATCTCGGCATTCTGACTTCTACTATTATCCTTGGCTTCTATGCCGTAGTGGCAGGCTGGTGCCTTCAGTATCTGTTTGCTTCGTTGTCAGGCAGGCTTCATGGCGATCCGGCATACATCGTCTCCTATTTCCAGACTTTCTCCAGCGATCCCATAAGACCTTGCCTGTGGGCCGTCGGCTTCGTGCTGATTACGCATTTTGTCGTGTCGAAAGGTGTGAACGACGGTATCGAGCGAGCCTCAAAACTGCTCATGCCGTTGTTGCTCCTCATCCTGCTGGTGCTGGTGGCGGCCTCCTGCCTCTTGCCAGGTTCTTCAGCCGGCATTGAATTCTTGCTGAAGCCAGATTTCTCGAAGGTGAGCAGCAGCGTGTTCCTCGAAGCTCTGGGGCAGGCTTTCTTCTCGTTGAGTCTGGGCACCTCCTGTCTCTGTACCTATGCCTCCTACTTTAAGCGCGATACCAATCTGCTGCATTCGGCCGCACAGATAGCGTTGCTCGACTTTTTCATCGCCATCCTTGCCGGACTGATGATTTTCCCTGCGGCTTTCTCTGTGGGCGTACAACCCGATAGCGGCCCGTCGCTCATCTTCATCACGCTGCCCAATGTTTTCCAGCAAGCCTTCAGCGGCATGCCTATAGTGGGTTATGTCATAGCGGTGCTCTTCAATGCACTGTTGGTGTTTGCGGCGCTTACGTCAACAATCTCCATGCATGAAATCGGTACTGCCTTCTTTCATGAAGAACTGAGAATACCTCGTCAGCGAGCTGCGTGGATACTGACGATCGTCTGCTCTCTGCTGGCCGTCTTCTGCTCTTTGTCCGTCGGAGCCTATACTGATTTGAAGCTCTTCGGACTGTCGATGATGGACTTCTGCGATATGCTGACGGCTCAGCTGATGCTGCCTGCGGGTGCCTTCCTGACGAGTATCATGATGGGCTGGTTCGTGAATCGCCAGATGCTTCAGCACGAATTTACCAATGATGGTGCCATCCGGACTTCATTCTTCCATGCCTATATGTTTGCCATCCGCTATATCGTGCCATTCTGCATCGTATTGATCTTCCTCCATCAGTTAGGCATCCTATGATCCGTGAGTTCTTCTATCTTCAGAAGTCCGACCGCAAGGTAATCCTGACCTTGCTTGTGATCATCGTCATAGCCCTGGGAGTCATCTTCTTCGTGGGCGGAGAGCAGGGTGGGGCTGATGCTCCAGGACAGCCAGCTCATTCAGGTAATCCTAAGCATCCCGCCTTTTCCAGCTACACTAAGAAGTGGACTGAGCTGTTCCCCTTCGACCCTAATACGGCTGACAGCACCCAGTTGCTGCGCCTGGGCTTGCAAGACTGGCAGGTCAGGAATATCTAGATATTTCGTACTAAAATGTTGTTGGTTCGAAATTTTATTCGTATCTTTGCTGCAAAATTACGAATAATATGGCAAAATGTATAATCCTAGTGCGAGTTTCTTCAAAACAGCAAGATGATTCTGCTCAAAAGAAAGAACTAATTGAATACGCTATTAATCACGGTTATAAAGATGAATCTCAGCGTATTCTAATAGAGAATACTGAATCTGCAACAAAAAATGACGAGGAACACCGTCAAGGCATCACTGATATGAAAAGATACATTGAAAAAGATAGCAGTGTCGATTGCGTGTTCTGTTGGGAGGTTTCAAGGCTCGGGAGACGCTATGACGTTTTAGAAAGCGTTAGAGATTTCCTAATTGGGCATAAGATAAATCTCATATTGCTACGTGAAGGTGTACGCTTGTTAGATAAGGATGGCTCTGTAAATACTAGTGGAAAACTAGTTGTAGATGTTTCCATGGCAATTGCAAAATATGAAATGGAAACAAAATCTGCGAGATTGGAACGTGAGAGGAAAAGAAAAACAGCCGAAGGGAAAGCACCTACGGGGAGGGTCTTATATGGCTATAAGTTTGATGAAAATGGGTATGTTGTTCCCGATGAAGAAATAGCAGCACCTAGAATACGAGAAATATTTGAGTGGGCTAGAGAGGGCAAATCTACGTTGTGGATATGGGATGAATGCTATAAAAGAGGTTATTTTTCTTATCGCTCAAGAAAAAGTGGGAAAAACTATATTTGTTCTATTTTGAGCCAGCCAGCTTATTGTGGTCGTGATGGATATAGGACAAATACAAAATATAAAGGTATTGTAACCCAAAAAACGTTTGACGAGGTTAAACGTGCTAAAAGTGATAGGATTTGCAAACCTAAAACCACAACGAAATTTATTGCTTATGGTCGAAGTCTCGTAAGATACATGACCGATGAAGGTAAAGAATGTGCTATGTGCGTTGGTCATTCACGCAACTCTTATAGAACGATTCAAGGTATTCTACCAGTTTCTGTAAACTTGAATATGAACGTTATCGATTATATTATTTGGCGAGAAACGATAATGTTATACACTCAGTATCTTGTTAAACAAGGTGAGAAAACATTTCGTCAATTACAAGATGAACAGACTATACTAGAACAGAAAATAGAGACATCCCAAAAAATCGTAAAATCACTCATAAGCCAAAAGGAACGAAAAGGTGATAGATACGATATTGGCGAATTGACATTAGAAAAATACAAGAGTGATATAAAGAGCCTCAACGTTGAAATAAAGAAAGAAGAAGAAAACCTCAATGACTATGAGGAAAGTTTAACTAGAATACATAATCAGTTAGAGAGGGTTGGTAATGATAGGTGGGCAAAGGTTGATTACAAATCTATAGAAAGTATTACAGATGATAATGAGAGGAAAAAAATAATTGATACTATCATTACAAGCGTTGTGGTAACTCGATATGGGCAAACTGAAAATGGTGATAAAAAGTATAAAATACAGATTAAACAAAAGGTCAATTGGTTATATAATTCATTCTTTGAGTATTGGCAACGTGGTGGAGTGTTCCATCTAATACAGCACTCATTTAATCCAGTTGGAGAAAAGATAGAATACGTAAAAGACATTTCAAAGGATATTGTAAGAAGGTTCGAATCAGATTGGAGTGTAAGACATAAAAAAAACACCGAATAAATGCAAAAAATCACTCAAAATGTTTGGTATTAATGAAAATAGTTGTATATTTGCATCATGTTTTTCATAGTATTAGATTTAAGTTTAACAAGGGGGGCAGCGGCTCCCCATCTTTTGTATAATCAAGGGAACGTGCGTTTACCAGACACGTTCATTTGTGAGCTAAAAAAGGGTGCAAGCTGTGATAGCCTACACCCTTAATTAGTTAACTTAACTAGTTACTTGGATTTCTGTGCCTTCTTTTTCTCCTTCTTGACCTTATAAGCCTTTTCAGTCTCAGATACAATCTCATTCACTTGCTCAAGGGTGAAAGCTCCGTCATTAACTAGTTTGTTCTTAATCGTCTCAATCTTATCAGATAGCTTACAACGGTTAGAAACAGCCTCAACAAGTTCTTTACTTGACTTGCGATTATTGATTAACTTTTCAATAACCTTCTTTTCTGTTGCTGTACCATTCTTCAAAATATCTTTAAGAATGGAACTCTTTGATTCTCTCTTGGGCTTGTTCTCACTACCTTCATTGGTCTCTTCTGCTACCTTCTTTGCCTTATCATCAGCCATAATCGAAAAGTTTGTTAAACATGAATACAATATTTCGCTTGCAAAGGTAAAGAATATATTTGTAATTCGCAAAAAAAATAAGAGAAACTTTTGAAAAAAATTCCTCTTATTCTATAAAGTAAGTTTAACCAGTATAATGACGAAACATACTAGTTTAATAAATCTGTAATTTGCATTGGTGAATCAATACAAAAGAAATGTTCTTTCATCTGTTCTTTATTATCGTCAGTAGCACCCCAAAGACAATCATAAGCTTCTATATCGGCATTATTTGCAGCGATACGGTCACAATATTCATTGCCGAAAGCAATACAAGTATTTGGGTCTAAATTGTATTCATTCAGTAAATAATTGAAAAGTGTTGGATTACCATTCTTCTTACTAGTTCTAAATCTTCTGTAAGGAGAAAATCCACTTACAATTTTATTCAAATCAAAATACTTATCCATATTGAAATACTTCAATGCAGCTGAAATTGTACCTTTAGTATTACCACTAACAATATATAAAGTATATCCCTTACTAGTTAATAAATCAAGAGTATCAATTATACCGTTATATACATTACATTCATTCAGATGGGTAAGATATTCCTTTTTCTTTTCAAGATGTTCTTTGGTATTCATTGGAAATTCTTTCAATAAAGAACAATATTTAAATAGTGGATATGTATTAACCAAAGTTCCGTCAAAATCAAATATCACATTCTTAGTTTCAATCATATATCAATTAATTAAATTAATAGATAGTTGTGAAATTATGGGAGAAATATTAACTCTCTCCCATTATCTCATCACGTTCCTTATATACTCTCATTATGGCTCTTCCGCAGACATTAGCACCCCTATATTTGCCTATCTTCTTATCCCATAAAGCACCAGCCCAATTGTCACCCCAAAGTGAATCTTCAACTATTATCTTATCATGATATTTTTCTAAAACATCACGGAAAGGCTTGCAATATTTGTATTTCAATCTGATACATTCATACATTAACTTCCAATCCTTAATACAATAGATTTCTACACCTAATTCCTTCTTTAATTTATTCTCTATTTTCTTATATATCTTCCTAACTGCCTCACAGTTCTTAACTTGCCTACCTTCTGTAAAGGTCATAAGTTCTTTTAAAACCGCATCAGATTCTTTAAAAGATTTACCCCATTCAGAAATCATTCTGTAGAAGTATAACTGCTCCGAACTGCAAAATTTCTTCCCATTAAATCGTATATCACATGGGCTATAGAAATTACTCATTATTCCCTTCTGCTGTTCATCCTTATCATTATCTAGTAGGCAATAAGAATTATACAATACTATATCCTTCCAATCATATACCCTTTCATACTTCTTTAACTCTCCAAGGTCTTTTAGATTATTACTTCTGTTCCACATACTCATTAACATTTATCAATTCAACAATCTTATTAAATTCTCTCAAGTAAACTACTAAATTTCTATCATTTGAACCAACAATAGTATATTTCATATTACATTCATTTAGAATTTCTATACTCAATTTTGTAACTCCAAACTCAATTATCCTATTAATCAAACTATCATCTTTTCCTTCTTCTATTTTAATCAAATCAATTTTACTCTCACGTTCATTATCTACTTTTTCAATTTTACTAATGAACTCCTTATCTACACCTTCATTCTCAATATAATTGTTTTCATTTTCTACTTTCAAATTTTCTATCCTTACTAATTTACGACCTAGCCAATGACATTCCTTAAAGAACTTATCTCGCTTTTTTTCATCATTATAATGGATATAATTTCTGCCATACCTAAGCGCAATCGTATAACCACTTGATAAATCTTTAGCACTCTTTAGTTTCTCAATTTTGCTTTTATATTTATCCTCTTTACTTAATACATTGATTACATATTGAATCGTACCTTTTTTATCTAATTCTGTAGTCTTATTACTCATTACTTTATACTTTTACTATTATTAAACCTTTATTAACTATCCTGCAAAAATGCACAAAGAGACTGCTTGCAATGCAATTGCAATGAACCTTATTTCTAATTTATTTGGTTTTTAAAACTACTCTAGAACTCTTCTAAAAACCTTTCAATTGGTTGCCTCTAAATGTTACTCGAAATCTCCTAATACCAACCTCAGTAACTCAACCGATTAATGCAAATATACGAAAATAAAATGAAATAACCAAATAGATGTAAAGATAACAGAAAGAATTGTTAATTATTTATATTTCCTTAACACTTTCTGCTATTTACGCCATCATGTTTATATCACATTTTACCGTTCAAAAACATAGGGTTACTAATAAAAACGTATGATTAGAGCCTCAGCAAAAAGAAAAACCCCCATAAACACTAGGTTTTTGGGAGTTCCTTATATTCTTTTAGATTCAGAATTGAATATTATACTATAGAAAGCCAATTATTAGCTGTTTCAGTTATCTTCTTATGCCATTCTGCTTCTGTCGAATCATTCATCATACACTCCATAGCATACTTCTTAGAAACTTCAAATAGCTTCTTAATATTCATCGGAGTCGGCTTAGTTGGTGATTCAACTGCTTTCTTGAGCATCGTTCTGAATGTGTCTAGTGTAAGTGGTATGATATTGCACCTACCTCCGTATAATTCAATATTTAACGAGTATAAGCCGTAAAAGTGTGCCACCGTTGAAGAATTTATTGTTGGAGCAATAAAGAAACAATAGGTAGGTTTGTTTGTTTTGCTCTTATGTATTCCTAGATGCCTTGGTACAGGTTCACCTTCCATTTTGTATTGAGTTTGACCAGTAGATATAGTGACTTCAACTATAACGTCAAAATCGCCATAATCACATTCAATGTCTGCCATATTACCTAAAGCCGTACTCATAGGCATACCATAATCATCAAACTTGAGGTTTGCATGGATTGAGCCACCATCTAGCATTGTCATTGCTCGCCATGTGTTCCACTCAAAAAATAGTGAATGGTCATAAGAGTTTCGCATGGTGTTAAAGGTTTCCTCAATTTCGCCATAAAGCTTATAATCCTTAAGGTTTTTGACTTGAGCATCAATTCTTTCTTTCTGCCTTTGCTCTCTTTGTTCATTGAGAATGTCCTTTAATCTGTTAATGGATAATGTCGCATCTGCTGATATATTATATTCCTTCTTTAGCGTTGCTAAAATAGATTCTTTGTTGTCGGTTAATAAACTCGGAATAGAAGCATCACCAAGGTATGCTTCGTATTTTTCTTGTTCACCAATAAAGCATGGCTCTCTAGGAATAGTTTTGAGAATGTACTCCACATCATCTTTGCGCTCTTGTAGGATTGACAATGTTCTACCTACTGCCGTTGCATTAATCAGACCAGTTGAACGTAAATTTCTAACTGCTGCATCTGCATAATCTCTAAGGTTTCTTATTTTGGTTTTAAGAAATTCCTCTTTGGTTTTTTGCTTCTTTTTGCTTTCTCTAGTCTTAAAGTTTCCTTCTTCAATATCTCTAGCAAATATAATACTAGCTTCTCGCATGAAAACCTTCTCTCTAAATTCCCTATACTTTCCTTTGTGTAGTTCTTTATCTTCTCGGAATTTCTTTATCTTCTCAACAATTAGTTCATAACGATTGATATTAACTAGTTGCATATAGAAAATATGCAATTCATCAAATGCAAGTGTACCCAAATCTCTAATCAGTCTTAACAGCTCTAGATATGGTTTGACATAAAAATCTGCTGCTTTTTTCCCCAAAGGGTGATTTGATGAAGGAATTTGGAACTTAAGTAATTGTCTAAGTAAGATTTCCTCTTTGTTGTTACTTTCTAGAAATTCTTTCCCAGCCTCAGTTAAACCTATTATTGGCAATGTAACAAATCCTAGAGATTTAGGCACACGATTTATTCTGTCTCTGCCTGCAAAGGCTTTATCTTTGGCATCCTCACCTTCATAAAAATCCCTCTCTTTAAGTAAATGATAGAACTCAATTTGAGTTGATGGGTTCCAAAACTTACCATGTAATTCTTCATCAAACAACTTTATTTCTGCGATAGCCTTAAAGGGGGTTCTAGGTGACGTAGCGAAAAATAAAGACTGACTTTGAATCGGTTTACTTCTCATTCTAATTTTAGATGGCATAGTTCGTAACGATTATATGTTGTGCTACTGAATGAAAACGGTTTCTAATATTAACAGCATAACTTTTACCATACTCTGCTACAATATGGTTTCCGTATAGTTCTCTAGTTAAGGGTGTTGACCCTATAACCATCATTGTGGGGCATCCCAAGTTGTTAAAATCTTGAGCCAACTGTCTATGATTTGCTTCATTAAAGCCATCCCTATATTCGTCATTTCCATAATCAGAGAAAATGCAATCATAGGGAGGGTCAAGAAAAACGAAATCGTTGTTTTGAGTAAGATTAAATATTAAATGATAATCACCATTATTGATTTGTGCTCTGCCTAGAAGGTTGCTATGTTGCTCTGTAATGATACCAGTGTTAAAGTTCTTATATCTACCATAAGGTACGTTATATTCACCTCTAGCATTGTACCGAATCATTCCAGAGTAAGCGGTTTTATTGATGAAATAATACAATGCTGCTTGAGAATATTCAGCCTCAACAAGTCCATTATACATGTCTCTCAAGTTGTAATACAACGCTTCATTGGCATCATCTACCCTCTCTGTTGGATGCTGTTGCTTTAATGCCTCAAATGCTGCTCTATTGGCTGTATAGATTCTTTCTAGATTAGATAATTCGTCTCTTAATTGGGGATAGTTCTGCTGTACTGCTGTGTAGAAATCCATGAGCCTAGTATTAATGTCATTGATGATTGCATTGTTCGGTTCAAGATGAAAAAACAATGCGCCACCACCAAAGAACGGCTCAATATATCGACCAGTATAATTTGGTATATATCTGATAAATTGGGGAATCTCCTTTGACTTACCCCCTCTATATTTTATGATTGGTTTCATATCGATTGCAAAGTTAGTGTTTTTTTGTGGGATTTATATTCATTCAAGCCAAATTTTAAGTATTTTGAAGATTTGTACCAGTTAAAAGCCAATAGCGTTTACTATTGGCTTCGCATTTAATCAGTAGTCTAGGAGGTCATAAGTGGATTCTAACTCATTCTGAGTAATCCCTAGGTAAATCAAACTAATTTTGGGGCTTGAATGTCCGAATAGATTTTGCAGACGTGCTAGTGCCATCGGTGCATCACTGCCTGCAGACTGATAAACTTTACGTCCGAATGTCTTTCTTAGGCTGTGAGTGCTGAAATGTTCTATCTTGAGGTTGTAATCCTTCTTAATCTGCTTGAATAAGATGTTTATACGCTGAGTTGAATACACCATCTTCTTTCTCGACATAAAACATTTTTCTTCGTCATTCTCGATATGAAGGGCATCATGGCAATCTCTTATGTGCTTCTGAAAGCCTCTGTTAATCTTCACCACTCTACGTTTACCAGTTTTCAGTTCATATATAACAAACTTATCATCATCAAGTAATTGTGACCAGTTAAGAGTAAGAAGGTCGCTGATTCTCAGCCCAAAGAAACAACCACAACCGATTAACAACGACATACGGTAATTTCCATCACGGTATAACCTTCTAATGAGAGTTAACATAGAATCCCACTCCATTGCGTTACTAGTCCGATACTCTTTATATTCTTGCTTCATAATCCTATGTTTTTATTAGTTCAACTTTGCTTTTGAATGACCCCACCACGATTTATTTTGTAACTGCTTGATTATCAATCAATATTCATTTCTATAAACAAAAAGAACATTGGTGAAAGGATGGGGATTGCTCCCCATTCCCCTTAGAACACCTTAACCAGTGATTCCCATCTAAAACTGCGCCATTGTCCTAATTCAACATCAAAAACGGCTGTTGTAGCGTAGCACTCACGGCTAACTCCAGTGTGAGTAAGATGTCTCTCAATGAGGCTTTTGTTTGTGGTGCAATACATTTCTCTCAAAGACCCATCACGTTTTTCAAAAATTATGTGGGCTACACCTGACAACTTGGACTTTAACTGCTCGATAAGCATTGCCTTTGCTATACCCATTTCAAGTGAACCAGTGCGCTGTGCAATAACATTGGCTCTTGTGACTGTCATGTCCTTAACTGCGATTGATGAAATAATGGTCTGTGTCATAACTTTATCTCCTATTGATTAAATGATTAAACTTCTAAATACTTATGCAGCAACTGAGTAGGTGGGCTTGATTACTGCCATTAACTCAGCCTCCTTTGCTTTGAACTCTGCCTTAGCTTCATCATTACTGCCAAACATGGTAGCGTGAACAAACTCATAGTGTGCAGTCCAAAGGTCTCTCAGAGCCTTTACAATGGTGCTGTTCTCGATGGTGGCTACCAACTCAACAAATGCCCTCATGCTACCACAAGCGTAACCGTATGCACTGTTACTTTCGCTCATCATCCAATACCAATCATGCTGACTGAGGATTGAGAGAGCCTTTTCGATTTTGTTTGCTGTTGTTGCCATATCTGTTTACTTTTAATTGTTACTATTTCTTATTTCTGATGCAAAGATAATACTTTTTTCTAAACTATGCAAGGTTTTTGAATAAAAAGTTTCGGTTTACCTAAACTTTTAACTTCCAGTAACAGCCTGATAGGTGTATCTAAACATATTTTCACAAAACAATACTGTTATCTAAACTTTTCTATGATTTTATTTGGAAGATTAGAAATTAACTAGTAACTTTGCACCAGTTATAACTAAACATATTAGAAATATGGATATAAAGAGTGTTGCAAAGGCACATGGGTACACATTGGTACAAGTGGCACAAAAGATGGGAATTACCAAAGGAGGCTTGAGCCAGTCAATAAATGGTAATCCTACTATTACTTCACTTAGAGCTGTGGCTGATGCTATCGGTTGCAAGGTTGGTGATTTCTTCGCTGATGAAAGAACTGAGGAAAAAGAATCTTCACCAGTTCTGAGGTGTCCGCATTGCGGCAAAGAGTTGAAAATTAAATTTGAATCTGTTGAGAGTGAATAAAGACGGTAAACCGTTTGTTTTTGCCCTTAAAAACGCTTGGAATCCCTTTGTATAGGCGTTTCTAGGCTTTCTGTGGCTTTTGATAGCCCAATGCCGTGCGTTCATGGTTTAACAAAAAAAGGAGGCTTAAAATAGCCTCCCATTTGACTAGTCATAATAGTTAACCCTACAGATGAAAGTTTGAAGGTACTCAATTTCTGCATCGGTTAATTCTCCATAATAGATTTTCATCCAGTGAATAAAACGATGTTTCATTTCAATCTTTGTTGCAAGGTCTTTCTCGCTCTCGTATCTCTTAACTAGGTCTTTGTATTTCTGACGTATTACGTAACTTGGTGTCATACAGCTTGTTTATTTCTTCTCTGATTATTTCCTTAAGCAAGCCCTCTTTTTGCATCAGTGATTTGATGTACCCTTTAATATCCAAATCCTTATTGTTCCCTAAAAACTCGTCCATTGTCATGCCACTATTGGCTTGCTGTTGGTGAACCTTAGACCAAAATAATCTGTGACTAGCAGCCATACGGTCTCTAGTGGCTTGTGACGCTTTCTTACCAAAATTTGGGGTCAAATTACCCTTTCTTGATGGTCTTGTGCTTTGATTCTGATTTGTATTTGTATCGTTCATATTACTTTTCTTTTTATAGAGATAATTATTACATGAATTATTTTATGAATTATATTCATAAATATACCCAACTATAGAAATAGTCTTTGAAATATTTGTTTTTTTCGATTATTATCTATATCTTTGCTTTGGGTAGTACTTGAGAAACATAAATCAAGGATTTGTAATAATAGATGCTTACATCTAAATTGGGTTGATGGGGTTTCATCGAGCGGTTTAATCTTCCTCATCAACCTTTAATTAAAAACCGCTCAATAGATGAATAATTAGATTAAACTAAATTAGTTATGGCAAAAAGTAAATTTGAAGAAATGTTTGATAGATTGCCATCAAACATTAAAGAAACAGAGGTCTTGAGACTAGAATCAAAGAAAGTTCTTGCAGCATTATTGGAACTGTTATTGCACAGTGAAGCAAAAGAGACTAGAGTTATTTACGCTCCTAACTCTAGATTAAGGAAATTGAGCGGTATTGATGCAAAGAAACTTCTACCATCTATTGAACAGCTATTAGATTATGATTTAATCACTAGAAAAGTTGGTAAGGTTAGAAATAAAGATGAAAAAGGTGAAGCTTCTGAATATACCATTAACTTCATGAAATTGAAAAAACCACTAGTTGAAAAAACATTTGATGATTTATTCAGTGAGTTTATAGATGAAGGTGAATCTCTTGAAATGCCTATTAATACTACAATTACAACATCAATTACAAATTCAACATCAATTACAAATTCAATATCAACTTTAACTACAACTCCAAATTTAATTTCAAATTCAACGACATTACAAGAGCAAGCGGAACTTGAAAGACCAAATAGTTATAGTGATTTACAGAAATACTTTGTAAGAAGGATGGAAAAGGAATGTAAGAATAAGAGCATAGATGAATTAAATGAAATCCAAGAGTCTTTAAAAGACGAATTAGATGAATTTAATGAAATCAGAGGATATAAGAATGTATATAACTTTTTAATCAAACCTTCAATGGAAAAGAAAAGAGAAAAGCTAATGGATAAGGAACTTGAGAAATGTTTAACTAGTGCATAAACAGTTGGTATCTCAACTTTTTTCTTAACTAATACCAAGCATCACCAACTTACTTTAATCTCAACTGAAGCTTTCTAGAATCGTTCAATTCTGTAAGGTGATTAGTCATGCCTCCAAGCCTAGAAAACGGCTCTACGGCTCTAAAAATAGCCTTATACCAAGCCTCAACTATATACTTCCAAGGCAAAATGAAGGAGGACCCCCTCAGAGATTCCAATAGGGGCCCTCCAGAATTTTTTCAACAGTTGTCGTGAATTGGTGAATTAGTCAATTCATAGAAACTGATGAAGGGGACAATGCTTTGACTTGAATATATCGGCATCCCCCCAAAAAATTATTTTGAATGACAATCAGATTATGAATATATGACCTACCCACTTCATAAAAAGAGACGTTAGGGTTACAACGATACCTCATTATTTCAACCAACGTTAAAATAGTGAGTAATATCTATAAGTATCGGGCAGCCGGGGGCATCTATCGCCAGAAGTCCGACTTTGCTCGTCTCTATGGACTGACGGTGAAGCAGTATCGCGAACTCGAACCTTATATCCGCATCTCCGACGATTATCTGCCTGCCTCGACGCTGCTGAAGCGGGAACGTAGAAGTGAGAAGAGCAAAATGAGTGATTCTGTTCCGAGTCACGGCTCAGCTCTTCAAAATCCACACTATTCAGAGAAGATCCATGCAGGTGAGACGATTGTACTGAACACCGCTGATACCACAGCCTTGAAGACGATTCCTGGCATTGGTCCTTATTATGCCCGTAAGATTGTTCAGTACGGACAGCGTCTGGGAGGCTATGTCAATGTGGATCAGCTCGATGAAATTGAGAACTTTCCGTCAGAGGCAAAATCTTTTCTCGTTGTTCGCAATGCACATCCTCAAAAACTGAACCTGAACAAGCTCTCGCTCAATGAGCTGAAGCGTCATCCTTACATTAATTTCTTTATGGCGCGAGCTATTACTGACTATCGTCGTCTGCATGGCCCTTTACATTCACTCAACGATCTTCGACTATCGCGTGATTTCCCACAAGAGGTCATCACACGCCTTGAACCTTACGTTGAGTTCTGATGACCCCTTGTGTTCCTTCGCTCTACCTTTACCCTATCTAGGTAGTACTTTGGTTCTATTGTCTGTGACTGGACAAACCTCTAGGCTGCTTCCAGCCTGCTTTTACCCATACTCTAAGCATACTCAAGAGTAAGCCTAGAAGCAGCTTAGAGTATGGCTACACCTTGGGTACACCTTGGGTAGACCTTAGGTTGAGTATATGATTGGCCAACTGGCGCGCGAGCAGGGTGACGTATCGCCGAAGTCAGGAACGGCGCCAGGAAATCGTCATCCGTCACCCTTTAGTGAACAGAAAACCATCGTTGCGTAAGAAAAAAAGCTGAAAGTTTGGCGCTTTCGGCTTTTTTGCGTATCTTTGCCCACATAAACCCAAAAACAAGAAATTATGTTCGGACTTGGAATGCAAGAGATACTGGTCATTGCCCTGATTATACTGCTGCTCTTCGGAGGCAAGAAGATCCCTGAGCTCATGAAAGGCCTTGGAAAGGGCGTGAAGAGCTTCAAGGAGGGAATGAAGGAGGAAGTGAAAGAGGAAGTGAAAAGTGAAGAGGTAAAAGGTGGGGAGTGAGAGCGGACAGACCATGACGTTCTGGGATCATCTCGACGAACTGAGAGGGGTGATTGTCAGGGCGCTGGTGGTGACGATGCTGGCAGCAGCAGTGGCTTTCGTGATGAAGGATGAACTGTTTGCTGTGGTTCTGGCTCCGAGGACAAGCGATTTTATCACTTACAGGCTGATGGGCGTGGAGCCGTTCTCAATCCATCTGATGAACACGGGGCTGACTGAGCAGTTCATGATTCACCTGAAGACTGCGATGTATGCGGGGGTGCTCGTGGCTTCACCTTATATAATATATATACTCTTTGGCTTTATTGCCCCTGCGCTCTATGACAATGAAAGGCGTTATGCTACGCTGCTCTGCACGAGCGGCTATCTGATGTTCATGCTGGGGACAGCACTCAACTATTTGCTGATCTTCCCCCTGACGCTGAAGTTCCTGGGAACCTATCAGGTGAGCGCAGATGTGGCTAACATGCTGACCCTGCAGTCGTATATGGACACGCTGTTGATGATGAATCTCGTGATGGGAATCGTCTTCGAACTGCCCGTCGTCAGCTGGATATTGGGAAAGATGGGGCTGATCAATGCTCAGGTGATGTGCACGATGAGGCGCCATGCAGTGGTGGTCATCCTGATAGTGGCTGCGATTATCACGCCAACGACGGATGCCTTTACGCTCTTTGTGGTGGCTCTGCCGATATGGCTGCTCTATGAACTGAGTATCGTGATCGTCAGAATGACAAAGCAAACAAATACTAAATAAAACTTTATGTTACGTAAAATTAGAACAATCCTTGCAGCAGTGTTCTTTGTACTGATAACTCTGCTGTTCCTCGACTTCACGGGGACGTTGCATCAATGGCTTAGTTGGATGGCAAAGATCCAGTTCCTCCCAGCCGTGATGGCACTCAACGTGGTGGTTGTAGTGGCGCTGATTGCGCTAACGCTCGTCTTCGGACGCATCTATTGTTCCATCATCTGTCCCCTTGGTGTATTCCAGGATCTGCTGGCGCGTCTTCGCAGGAAGAAGAACAAATACTCCTATTCAAAGGAGGTAAAGTGGCTGCGCTACCCTGTGCTGGCAGTCTTTGTGCTGGCAGGTGTGGCTGGCATAGGCTCGCTCTTCCAGTTGCTGGCGCCCTATAGTGCTTATGGCCGTATCGCCACAATGATCTTCCAACCTATATGGAAACTGGGTAATAATCTGCTGGCGATGGCGGCAGAGCGGATGGACAGCTATGCCTTTTACACCATTGATACCTGGATGCGATCGCTGCCGATACTGATAATAGCAGCGGTGACGCTTGTGGTACTCGTCGTGCTGGCTTGGCGAGGTGGACGTACCTATTGCAATACCATCTGTCCTGTTGGTACTTTTTTGTCGTTCTTCGCACGTTTCTCGTGGCTGAAGATCCGCTTCGACGAGGAGAAGTGCAAGAACTGCTCGCTCTGCTCGAAGAACTGCAAGGCTGCCTGTATCGACTTCAAGTCGCACACAGTGGACTACAGCCGCTGCGTGGCCTGTGGCAACTGTATCGATAGCTGTAAGTTTGATGCGCTGAAGTACTCGTCGGCAATGCAGACAAAGAAGAATGCTTCAGTCGATGCCTCGAAGCGTTCGTTCCTGTTAGCCTCGGCTTTGGTCTCTACTGCTGCGATGGCACAGAAGAAAGAGAAACTGATGGATGGTGGACTGGCAGAGATAGAGGATAAGGTGGCTCCCAAGCGGCAGACGCCGCTGACACCTCCAGGCTCGCTCTCGTTCCAGAATCTCTCGACACGCTGTACGGGTTGTCAGCTTTGCGTCTCGGAATGTCCGAATCAGGTGTTGCGCCCCTCGGGTGACCTGATGCACCTGATGCAGCCTACGATGTCGTACGAGAAGGGATATTGCAGACCTGAGTGTACTCGCTGCTCTGAGGTTTGCCCTGCTGGTGCTATCAAGGCGATTGACCAGGACGAGAAGACTTCTATACAGATTGGTCATGCTGTTTGGATTAAGAAGAACTGCATTCCTATTACTGACGAGGTGTCGTGCGGCAATTGTGCCCGCCATTGTCCCTCGGGAGCCATTACGATGGTGCCGCTGGATCCTGATGACGAAGAATCGCTCAAGGTACCTGCCATCAACGAGAATGCATGCATTGGCTGTGGAGCCTGTGAGTATGTCTGTCCGTCGCGCCCGTTCTCGGCTATCTATGTTGAGGGACACGAAGTGCATCGGAAACTGTAAGAAAGGTAAAAAGGGTAAAATAGTAAAAAGGTAAATAATGAAGGACAAGAATATATCGCGCCGTTCGTTCCTGAAGCTTTTCGGAGCAGGAACCGTTGCTACTGCCGCTACCTTGGCTGGTTGTAAGCAGGGCAACAAGGCTGAAGCACAGGCTGCTGAGGAATATAAGAATCAGGTGGAGCCGCCCGTTGGCAAGATGACCTATCGTGAGAATCCCAAAACGAAGGAGAAGGTGTCGCTTTTGGGTTACGGCATGATGCGCTTGCCGACGAAGGTGGAGAATAGTGACGAGTATGATCAGGAGATGATTAACAAGCAGGTGGACTATGCCATCGAGCACGGTCTGAACTATTTTGATACGTCGCCTGTCTACTGCCAGGGTAAGTCGGAGCGCTGTATTGGCATCGCTCTCAGCCGCCACAAGCGAAGTGAATATTTTGTTGCCACAAAGCTCTCGAACTTTAACCGCGACTATTGGAAAAAGGAGAAAGCCATTGAGATGTATCACAACTCGATGAAGGAGCTGCAGGTCGACTATATCGACTACTATCTGCTCCACAGTGTGGGTGGCAATTATGACGAGTTTCTCGGGCGCTATGTGGAGAATGGTATGATGGACTATCTGATGAAGGAACGCGAGGTAGGCCGTATCCGCAACCTGGGCTTCTCGTTTCACGGCAAGCAGGAAGTGTTCGATCAGGTATTGGCAACCAACGATCAGTATCACTGGGACTTTGTGCAGATTGAGTTGAACTATCTGGACTGGAATTATGCCAACGAGATCAGCGACCGTAATGTTGATGCCAGTTATCTATACGATGAACTGCACAAGCGAGGCATTCCTGCTGTCATCATGGAGCCGCTGCTCGGAGGGCGTTTGGCTAACTTGCCGCAGTATCTGGTAAACGAGTTGAAGATGCATGCGCCTGAGAAATCGGTAGCCTCTTGGGCCTTCCGTTATGCTGGTACGCCCGAAGGTGTGCTCACCGTACTCAGCGGTATGACATATATGGAGCATCTGAAAGACAATCTGCATTCCTATTGTCCGCTGACTCCCCTCACAGAGAAGGAACAGCAGTACCTTGACACAGAAATCGCTCAGAAGATTGTGGGCCTGGAGAATATTCCCTGCAATGACTGCAAGTATTGCATGCCTTGTCCCTATGGCATCGATATCCCGGCCATCTTCATTCATTATAATAAATGTAAGAACGAAGGCTCACTGCCTATGGGTATAGGCGACTCGGAGTACCGTCAGCACCGACGTCAGTATCTGATAGGGTTGGATCGTGTCGTACCTCGTGAACGTCAGCCAGATCATTGTATTGGATGTCATCAGTGTGAACCCCATTGTCCGCAGAGTATCCGTATTACACGAGAGCTCCACAAGATCAGTGACATGATAGAGCAATTGAAGCGTAACCCACTGAGCTGGGAAAGTAAAAAAGAAGTTTAGAAAGAATGGATTCCAAGAGGATATTGAAGTTCCTGCGCCAGGTGATGGCCAATAATAACCGTCCCTGGTTTCAGGAGCACAAGCCGGAATATGAGATTGTAAGGGCAGAGTTCGAGCGTGGTATTGCTCAGGCTCTGGAGCGTATTGTAAGTTTTGATCCCGAGATTGCTCATCTGCAGGTCAAAGATTGTACTTATCGCTTCTATCGTGATACGCGTTTCTCTCCAGACAAGTCGCCTTATAAGAATCACTTTGGTGCCTATATCGATGCGAAAGGCAAGAAAGCCTTGCGTGGAGGCTATTATCTGCACTTGGAGCCAGACCATTGTCTGGTGGCAGTGGGCAACTATTGGCTACCCACGAATATCCTTACATCGTGTCGTAATGAGATCATGGCGAATACGGATGAGTGGTTGAAGTGCGTGGAGAGTGCCGAGTTTCAGAAATACTTCGGAAGTCCTGTCAGCAGTAGTTTCAAAGAACCTACGAATGTGTCCAGCTGGGATCAGCCGCAAGGATTCGGACTGGAGAAACTGAAAACCAGTCCCTCGGGATTCCCGAAAGACTGGCCTTACATTCATTATCTGCGTCTAAAGGACTATTGTGCCTGGCATGCTGTCCCCAATGACTTTTTCGAGGGCGACGGCTGGCTCGATGAGATGGAGCGCATGTTCCGTGCTGCCAAGCCTATGATGGACTTTATGAACGCAGTGATCGACGATTACGAATAACGCTTACTTATTCAGACCGCGATTGTTCATCGTGCAGTTCAGCAGTTGGAGATAAGTACGCATCTGCTTGTCATCAAGTACGTAGCGCATCCACTTCACATCGTTGTCGATGGCACGGGCTACAAGAGCCTTGCGGTCGTTCTTGCTATACTGAGCAGCGAACATCAGCTCTGAAGCGAATGTGTGCTGGATGTCAGCAACTGCCTCTTTCTGGTCATCTGCCAGATTCAGCACTGCAGAGAGCTTATCCATGTTGACGTTCAGCTCGTAGGCTGCCATATTGTTTACGCTATTTGTGCTCTCTTCCTCAGCAAATGCAGTTGTCATACTCAGCATTGCAACTAATGTCAAAATCATCTTTTTCATCTTTTTACCCTTTCTTTTTCTTTACTCGGTCTGGCTTAAAGCCGACCTACTTAATACCTAAAATTGTTATCCTTTTTGTCTTTTGACGGTGCAAAGGTACGGCGAATTTTTGGCTCTTGCAAGCGTTTACGTTGAATTGTGTGCGATAACAGTCGTTTTGTTGATGCAAATCAAAAGAAGGGGTGTGTTAGGAATATTTACCTTATTATATAGATAAAAGAAGTGTAAGAAGGGGTATGGAAAGCATGGATAACAGGGTCGTAATAAGGGTAACCTCTGTTATCAGAGTAGTGTCGCGGTTGTATTTCAGGCATAGGATTGTGCCGTATGTGGCTACAGGCATAGCAATGACGATGGTGTTGATGCTGACAACATACTGATCGAAGCCAAGAGCCAGGCACAGATAATGGAACCCAAGTGGAATCAGCAACAGGCGGAAGAGGGTAGTAGCATACACCGTGGGATTGCCTAACATCGTGCGCAGGGAGAGCTGTGACATGGATGAGCCAATGATCAAAAGGGCTGCAGGTACAGTAATGTTGCCAATCATGGTGAGCGGTTGGCTGATAATCTCAGGAATGTCACTAATACCAAAAGCTACAATAAGCATGGCGAGATAGGCAGAAAGCATGGGGGTGCTGTAGAGTACTTTTTTCTGGAAACGCTTACCGTCTCCAAGATTGCCCACCATCAGGATAGTTCCGATGGTGAACACAGCAAATGTATTGACGACATTCAGTACGGCGGCATAGAACACAGCTTGATGCCCGAAAATGGAGGCCACAATAGGATAGCCCATAAAGCCGACGTTGCCAAACATCAGGGCAAACCCAATAACGCCTTCATCGTCTTTCTTGCGAGTGAGGTAGCGTGGGATGATCAGAGCCATACCTGCTAATATAATATAGGTAAGGGTGCTGATGCCAAGTAGTGGCAGAATCAGTCGGCTATCAGGTAGCTCGCCTGACATCGCAGAGGAGAGGATGAGAGCAGGACATGTGATATTGATGACAAGACTCGACAACCTTTTGTCGAATTCGCCACCCATATAACCTAATCTGCCTGCCACGTATCCAACGATGACAATGGCAAAAAGTGTCAACATGACTTCTGACATACGCTTTATTATAAATGACAAATGGCTGAATACTCAGCCATTTGTTGCTTCCGACTTTGTGCGTTGTCGGGATGAGGCGACTCGAACGCCCGACCCCTACGTCCCGAACGTAGTGCGCTACCAACTGCGCTACATCCCGATGGCTATCGGATAGTACACTCTGTCGGAAAGCGGGTGCAAAGGTACGGAGATTTTTTCAAATTCGTGCAAGAAAATGCGTAAAAATGAAGAAATACCAGAAAAAACACCTTTAATGCATGCGATATGCCTTCAGGAACTGTATGTATTCATCACATCTTGATACATAGCCGCTAGTCTCATCGGAATGTTTCTTCTCAAACTCTGCCAGTGCTGCAAAGGCTTTGTAAGCGTGAGAATCGGGATTCGGATGATGATCGTATTCGTATGTCTCGTTGTTCCAGGTCTGGGTGTACCAGAGACTTGGGTTCATATAGACGTAGGCTTTGGCAAATAGCACTTTCTCTTTCAGCAGAAAATCCTTCGTGTCGTCAGCCATTTTCAGCATTTGGGCTGCTTTGCCTGCCAAGTCTACTTCGTTGACACGAACGGTGTCGATGACACTCTTGGAGTCACGCATCAGGAACCAACAGTCGCCTGTGTAACTGGCTTGTGCATAACGTACGGCCAGTTCGTAGTACTGTTTCTTCAAAGCCTCGCCTGTGAGTACATTGAGCTCGCCCTCCATCTTCTGCATCTCGCGCGCATAAACGAGCTTCGGGTTTGCTCCGATTTTCCACTCCCTGCTCCAGTCGATTTTGTCGCTTAGCCACTGACGCTTGAGCCAAGGACCGATGTCGTATCTGCGGTTGGCTGCGTAGACGGCATAGCCTTGTTTGTCGTAGAAAGTAGATGGGATACTCTCCAGCCACTGGATAGCCTTGTCCCACTGGCAGAGTCGCATGTACTTTGTACCGATAAGGTCTTCCAGTTCGAACTGCTCGTAGTTCAACTGTGACTTGATGTATTTGTCGAGAGCTGTCTTTGGAGTCTTGAGCGTAAAATAGAAGAATTTCTCCAAGCCCTCCACTTTCATAGTGTCGATGTATGTGGCCGACTCGTAACTACCAACGGCTTCCAGCAGTCCGATTGCAGCTATGGGGCGATCTTCATAGCGCTTTACAAGTATCTGATGAGTGATGCGGTCTGCTGCCTGATGATAGAAATAGTCTTCTTCACTTTTTCCCTTCATCCATTGCAACTCAACCTCCAGCCAATCGTCGAAGTCCTGACTCTTAGGGGCCATCGCTGACTCGATATAAATGCGGATGACGCGGGCAGCACTCTGCATACGTTCTGTTCCTTTCATGTTAATAGCTTCGGAAATGTCACTCTGTGCTTGTTGCTTGCTACCGAACATGTACTCCAACCATGCCTTGGCTGTCTTCCAAAGGACTGGCGTCTCACTCTTTCCCTCTCGGATGACCTGTTCGCAAAGCGTGATCATCTGCTTGGCTTCGTTTTTGCTGATGTCGCGGATGAAGAGTTTACCGCCTACCCCCCCAGCTTCAGGGTTCGTGGCATCGTAGGCTTCCTGGGCATTGTTGACAAAGTCTTGTAGCAAGAAAGGAAGCACTTTTGAATTGGGGCTCATTTGATATTCGTGCTGGATGGCGGAATAGGAACGTTTCTTATAATAGATCGTCATCAGACTGTTGTAGTCGCCCATTTCGGCAAACAGATCACCTGCCTTGGTTTCTTGACCAGTCTTATAGAGGGCGCCAGCATAGATGTTCTTCATCATGTCCTTATAGACCGTCTCAATGAATTGGCTGGCAGTCTGTTCCCAAAAGGTGACATTCTCCTCATGCTTGCCCAGCAGCATGTTACAGCGCATGTAGAGCAAGGCATGCTGGGAGCGCAGACGGCTTTTCAGCTTGCCAGCGGCATAGTTGCGAACGTTCTGTAGGGTCTGGTTGCATGCGCTGATGTCTTCTTTTGAGGGATAGTTCCACTCATACAGCTTCTGCTGTTCGGTGTTACAGCAATCAAGGTATTTCTGCAGGTTCTGTACGTAGCTGACCATCAGTGGGTCGTTTTTCTCCAGGGCAGCCTTGATGACTTCTTCGGCATTGAACCAGAAATAGTCATCGGCAGGCAATCCGAGATAGGCCTTCCAGTTGTCCTTGCAGATTCCGTTTACGCGTTCAGTGAAATCGTTTCTGTCGTATACGCTGAACAGATAATAGTTTTTGGTGCCAATCCAGCCGCAGGCCATCATGGGCATCACCATGATGGACAATAATTTAGTGATGATAAATCTCCTCATAGGTCTCTGGTTTATATCGGATTATATTTTCTTTGTCTAAATGATAGGTGATGATGGCTCGTTTGAGATCCTCACGTTCAGTCTCCACCATCTGTTTTACATGTAGAATCTCGTCGGCTTCCACTGTGTGCTCAATATTCACGCCTTGTATCACCCTGAGCCATGAGAAAACAGGGTAAGCTGCAGCCAAAGGCAATGGATAGTTGTTTAGCCATTTCATGTAAGGACGCACATCGCGGGCGTCTAGAATAGGGTTGCGCTCTGTCCATTTTCTGGGATCGCCAGTGTTGTAGAGCATCAATGCACCATAGTCCACAGGTGGCTCTTCCATAGAGAGCTGGTGCAGACGGATGGTGGTAGAGAGTGTCTGTTTCCAGATAGTCTTTACTTCTTCCAGGAACTGATAATATTTTTGTCTGCTTTTGGCTGTATAATCGCAATCAATCTGTATTTCTTTGACTCCGGTGATATCGTGGGTCTCGTTCATCTGTTTGATACGCGTTACCAATTTCTCTGCCAGCCCCTTGAGGTCTCGATGCATACAGTTCTCTGTGATGTAAACCGTGGGAATCATCTCAATGCCCTTAGGTAGGGTGCTTGAGAATGTGATAGTGGCATTAGGCATGAGTTCTCCAACTTCATTCAGCACCACATCGAAATATCGGCAATACACCTTATTTATATGGTATTGACTTAAAAATGCAAGTTCAGTGGAGTCGAGTTTGAAGTCTGTACGCCAATAGTAGACGGCATTCCCTTCCGTTAGACGTTCCCGTTGCTGGCAACTTGTAACCAACAACAAGAACAGCAGGCCTATGTAAACATAGATCGTGCGCATTATTATAGCAGTTCTGGCAGTTGGTATAGTTTCATGCTGTTTGATCCTTTGATGAGAATATAGTGCCCCTTAGGGTGTTCTGAAGCTATGGCCGTCTTAACCTCCTCAACATCTCGGAATTTCCGATAGTCGCACTTGGTCTTGCCGAATTCCTCGCCTACGAGCCAAACGGTTTCCAGATCAATAGTCGACAGGTAGTCTACAATCCGCTGGTGCTCTTCTGCCGATACGTCGCCAAGTTCTCGCATGTCTCCAATGATGACCATCTTATGCTGAGCCTCCATCAGTTTGAAATTCTCCAAGGCGGCCTGCATACTCGAGGGGTTGGCGTTATAGGCATCAACGATGAGATGGTTCTGGGCTGTTACCGTCATCTGAGAACGGTTGTTCGAAGGGACATAGTTCTCAAGGGCAGCGCAGATCTGTTTTCGGTCAACACCAAAGTTAATACCTACGGCAATGGCCGCCAGTAGATTGTCGATGTTGTAGGAACCAATAAGCTGTGTCTGTACCTTGTGCCACTTTGTGGAGCGTCCCTCTTCTTCGAGTGTCATCAGCGGTTCCCTCCAGCGGAATTTCAGGAATGGAGCACAAGAGACGATCTCGCCACTGATACAGGTGTATTGCTTCTCGGGATCAGTGGAGTAGGGCGATATCCATAGTGTATCATCGTCGGCAATCTGGTCGACAAGGTTCTCGTTGTCTGCATTGAGGAACACCAGGCTGTCCTCACGGCTGCGCAGGAAATCGTAAAGCTCGCATTTGGTCTTGATGACACCTTCGAAGGAACCAAACCCCTGAAGATGGGCTTTCCCGACATTGGTGATTAGTCCGCAATTCGGCTCAGCAGTCTCTGCAAGGGTCTTGATGTCTCCAGGATGACTGGCTCCCATTTCAATGACAGCAATCTCGTGTTCTTTGTTCAGGCGGAACAGAGTCTTGGGTACGCCAACGTCGTTATTGAAATTGCCTTGGGTATAAAGTACATTGAATTTCTGTTGCAGTACGGCAGCAATGAGTTCTTTGGTCGTCGTCTTTCCGTTAGTACCAGTGATGCCAATCACTGGGATGTTAAACTGTCTCCTGTGTTCCCTAGCCAAATCCTTAAAGGTCTGCAAGCAGTCATTTACCAGAATGAAACGATCGTCTTGCTTGTATTCCGGATTGTCGATTATAGCATACGCACACCCCTTCTCAAGAGCTGAGGCTGCAAACTTGTTTCCATCGAACGACTCGCCTTTCAGGGCCAGGAAGATACTTCCATCCGGACAATCACGGCTGTCGGTTGTGATACATGGGTGCTGCTGGTATAACTGATAAAGTTTTTGAATTTCCATATGATCTTTCTTAATTTTGGTGCAAAGATAGTGAAATTTGTTCACTAAGAATAAAAAGGAGACGAAAAATCAATAAAAAAACGGGTTCTTTTTGTACTTAGTGGATAATTATTCGTATCTTTGTGGGCGAAATGGATTATACTATTAATGTGAATGGCCGATTGCTGGATCTCTCACAACCTCAGGTGATGGGCATCCTGAACGTAACGCCTGACTCTTTCTATGAAGGAAGTAGGATGCAGACGGAACGGGAGATTGCTGATCGTGCCAATCAGATAGTTGCTGAAGGTGCTACTATGATCGACGTTGGAGCGTGTTCCACACGTCCTGGAGCCTCGGAGGTATCTGAGGTGGAAGAGAGGGATCGTCTCCGCTTTGGTCTGGATGTCGTTCGTCGTGAGTTACCGTATTCTGTGGTATCGGTTGATACCTTTCGTCCTGATATAGCCCGTATGGCTGTTGAGGAGTTTGGTGTTGATATGATCAACGATATTAGTGGAGGGAATTCAGATATGTTCAGAATGGTTTCTCGCTTACGCGTACCTTATATATTATCTTCACAGCATTCCTCGATTCGTGAGATGTTGCTCACATTTGCAGAAAGTGTTCAACACCTACGAGATTTGGGGGCCAAAGACATCATTCTTGATCCTGGCTTTGGTTTTGGAAAGACCGTAGAGCAGAACTATCAGATTCTGAATGATCTTGAGAAACTATGCGTCATGGAGCTTCCTTTGTTAGTGGGCGTGTCCCGAAAGTCTATGATATTCAAGGTTCTGGGATGTACACCGAAGGAATCGTTGAATGGAACGACGGTGCTGAATACAACCGCACTGATGAAAGGTGCCACCATCTTGCGTGTTCATGATGTGAAGGAGGCCATGGAGTGTATTAAAATATATCAAAACATATGTTTTTCGAATTTGGAATCAAGGACCTGATAGACATCTTCCTGGTTGCTACGATGCTCTATTATATCTATCGGCTGATGCGTGAATCGCGTTCGCTGAATGTGTTTATAGGTATTCTGGTATTTGTCATTACATGGTTGTTCGTGTCACGTATTGTACAAATGAAACTGCTTGGCTCTATCCTTGACAAACTGGTCAGTGTGGGTGTGATTGTCCTGATTGTGCTGTTCCAGGATGAAATACGTAAGTTCCTTTATAATCTAGGCGCTCATCAACGTGTAAAAGCAATAAAAAGGTTTTTCAATAAAAAAGAGTTGGATAAGGAGGCTGGTCGTCGTGAAACGATGGTAACGGTGATACCTATTGTAATGGCTGTTATCAATATGAGCAAAGGGAAGGTAGGTGCCCTGATCATTGTAGAACGTGAAATGTCACTTGATGATATAGTAGCAACAGGTGATTATATTGATGCCAATATCAATCAGCAACTCATTGAAAATATCTTCTTTAAGAATGCTCCCTTGCATGATGGAGCGATGATTATCAAGGGTAAGCGCATCAGAGCTGCTGGTTGTATCTTGCCTGTCAGCCATGACCTAAGTATTCCAAAGGAGTTGGGTTTGCGTCATCGTGCTGCCATGGGAATCTCCCAGGAGACGGATGCACTTGCTATTGTGGTCTCTGAGGAGACTGGCGGCATCTCTGTAGCCATCAAGGGAGAGTTTAAACTCCACATGACTGCAGAGGAGCTGGAGATCTTCCTGACAGACGAGCTGTTGGAGCTCACGTAAAGGTTTTCATTTAAAATTCTGAAAAATAATCTGATTCCTGCATGGTTTTCGGTTTATTTTTGTAATTTTGCAATCTCACTTTGACAATTCTAACATTTTAAATAACAAACTATGGATTTATTAAGTCAAATTGTAGCGCGTGCTAAGAGTAACAAGCAGCGCATCGTGCTCCCAGAGGCAGAAGAGGAGCGTACACTTTGTGCAGCCGACAAGGCTATTGGTGATGATATCGCAGACATCATCCTGATAGGTAATCCTGCCAAGGTTGAGGCTCTCGCAAAGGAGAAGGGACTCACCAATATCGGTAAAGCCACTCTTATCGATCCTGAGAACTATGAGAAGAGCGAGGAATTGGCAGAGAAACTGGCAGAGATCCGTAAATCTAAAGGCATGACCATTGAGGAAGCTCGCAAGCTTATTAAGAATCCTCTCTATCTGGGATGTATGATCATTAAGACCGAAGGTGCTGACGGCCAGATTTCTGGTGCTCTTTCTACCACAGGTGATACCTTGCGCCCTGCTTTGCAGATTATCAAGTGCCAGCCTGGCATCACTTGTGTCAGCGGTGGTCTGTTGCTGATCTCGAAGCAGAAGCAGTATGGTGAGGATGGTGTGCTCGTTGTGGCCGACGTAGCCGTAACTCCAATGCCTGATGCCAACCAGCTCTCACAGATTGCTGTATGTACTGCTCAGATGGCAAAGGCTGTGGCTGGTTTCAAAGAGCCTCGCGTTGCTATGCTCAGTTTCTCTACGAAGGGCTCAGCTAAGCATGAGGTTTGCGATAAGGTGATTGAGGCTACTCGTCTGGCTAAAGAACTCGATCCTTCTTTGAAGATCGACGGTGAACTGCAGGCTGATGCTGCTCTGGTTCCATCTGTAGGTGCAAAGAAGGCTCCTGGCTCAGATATTGCAGGAAAGGCTAATGTGCTGGTATTCCCTAACCTTGAGGTAGGCAACATCGGCTACAAGATGGTTCAGCGTTTGGGTGATGCAATTGCTATTGGTCCTGTTTTGCAAGGTATTGCCCGTCCTGTAAACGACCTGTCACGTGGTTGCTCTATTGATGACATCTATTACATGATTGCCATCACCTCTTGTCAGGCAATGGACGCTAAGAAGTGAGAAGTTAAAGAAATTAAGAAGTTAAAGTAGTTAAGAAATAATGAAAATATTAGTTTTAAACTGTGGTTCTTCGTCTATTAAGTATGCCTTGTACAACATGGACGACAAGAGCGTGATGACCAGTGGTGGTGCAGAGCGTGTAGGTTTGGATGGTGCTTTTGTAAAGGTGAAGTTAGCCAATGGTGAGAAGAAGCAGATTATGCACGATATCCCTGAGCATACAGAAGGTGTAAAGTTCATCTTCTCTCTGCTCACAGATCCCGAGATAGGTGTGATCAAGAGTCTCGATGAGATTGATGCTGTTGGTCATCGTATGGTGCATGGTGGTGAGAAGTTCAATAAGTCTGTTATCCTCACTGATGAGGTGTTGAAGGCTTTTGAGGCTTGTTCTGACTTGGCTCCGCTGCATAACCCTGCAAACCTTAAGGGCGTCAATGCTGTGAAAGAGCTTATGCCTGGACTGCCTCAGGTGGGTGTGTTTGATACCGCTTTCCATCAAACGATGCCTCCTAAGGCTTATATGTATGCTATTCCTTATGAACTTTATGAGAAGTACGGCATCCGTCGCTATGGTTTCCACGGCACTTCTCACCGTTATGTAAGTGCTCGTGCCTGCGAGTTCTTGGGGATTGCTGCAGAAGGAACAAAGATGGTGACCTGCCACATAGGTAATGGCGGTTCTATCGCTGCTGTGGTGGATGGTAAGTGCATAGACACTTCTATGGGTCTTACACCTCTGGAAGGTCTTGTGATGGGTACTCGCGCAGGCGATATCGACGGCGGAGCGGTGACCTTCATTGAGAAAAAACTTGGTCTTGACGCAGATGGTATGAGTAACCTTCTCAACAAGAAGAGTGGTGTGGCTGGTATCACAGGTGGCTCCAGTGATATGCGTGATGTAGAGAATGCAGCAAAGAGTGGTGATGAGCGTGCTAAGTTGGCTCAGGATATGTATTTCTATCGTATAAAGAAGTACATCGGTGCCTACGCTGCAGCTATGGGTGGTCTCGATGTTATTGTCTTCACCGCTGGTGTTGGTGAGAATCAGGTCAGCATGCGTTCTGAAGTCTGCAGGGGCTTGGAGTTCCTGGGTGTCAAGTTCGACGAGTCGAAGAATAACGTCCGTGGCGAGGAGGCTGTTATTTCTGCAGATGATTCTAAGGTAAAAGTTGTCGTTATTCCTACTGATGAGGAATTGATGATTGCTACCGATACGATGAATCTATTATAAGAATAGAAAATCCATTTTTAAGGGCGACCTGTCAAAAAGGTTGCCCTTTTTTGTTGAAAGTAGGAATAAGAGTATAAAAAACAATTGTTTTTATGCAAAAAAGATGAGCGAAAGTGTATCGAATTACAAAAAAATAACTAATTTTGCAGCGGAAATCGTAAACTCGAGTCATAAAGTCTGGATAATATTAAGAATTTAAGTATGATAAAGAAGGCATTTTTTTCTTTGATGGTATTAGCTTGCCTTTTCTCGTGTAGTTCGGATCAGGAAGAAATAGAAGATCGTATAGCTCAGTTGGAAAAGGAAGGACAGACCCTGAAGGACAAGGAGAATGAGCTGAAGAAAGAAGGTGATCAGTTGCGGGAAGACATTGATAACACCCAAGGTCAAATCGACGATCTAAATGATAAGTTGGATACGGCAGAGTTGTTGTCTTTTGAGTTCCTGTCATCCGAAAATAATATGCAGCTTGTTGAAGATGCGAAGTGTGTGATACTCGATGGCAATATTGTGGATTGCTGGGTTTCGAATATTATGAGTGACAAGACGCTGATTCCGCATTTTGAGTATTTTGGTGAGAGCCTGACATTGGATGGTCGGAACGTAGAGAGCGGTAAAACGGTTGTTGACTTCAGCAAACCGGTTACTTTAGTCATAAAAGGTAAGCAGAAATCTGTCAGCTATACTGTTTATGTGCATTCTTATACAGGTCTGCCCCTCTTGTGGATAGAAACTGCTGGCCGTGCCGACATCATTAAGTCCAACTGGTATTATAATGCCCATCTGAAACTGGTTGAAGATGTGAAGACACGAGCAGCAGGTGATGTGATAGAGACCGATATGAGAATCAAGGGCATTAATCCCGTTTATTATATCTCAAAGATTCATTCTTCAGGCCAGATGGCCAAGAATGACTATGTAATCAATTTGAACAGCAGCATGTCGTTGCTGGATGAGGCAGCTGACACAGACTGGGAGCTGTCGGCTAACAGAGATGACAAGACATTGATTCGCTCACAGATAGGGCTTTTCATGGGCAGCATCAGTAATCTGGACTTTACGCCTAAATTCCACTTCGTTGATCTCATGCTTAATGGCCGTTATTATGGTTGCTATAGACTGGGTGATCGTCTTGAAGTGTCCAGCTCGAGGGTAAATATCGGAATTGATGGTTATCTGTTGAAGGTTGATGAGTCAACAACGGGCATCTATATGGGATATAGCACGCTGGAGCAGCCTGTCAGTATTCTGGCTCCTTCAGTAATGACAGGTGATTCGAAATATGTCTATATCCGCCAATTTTTGAATGGTGCTGAGGAGGCTTTGTTCTCTACTGCGTTTACAACGAGTCAAATGGGTTGGCAGAAGTATATGGATATCGATTCTTTTGTCGACTGGTATCTCATCAATGAGATTGCTAAGAACAACGATGCAGCTTTCCAGCATAATTGCTACATGTATAAGAAGAATGGTGAGAAACTGAAAATGGGACCGCTTTGGGACTTTAGGAACGGGTTTGGAGCTGGTGAAGACAATAGCGTGGATGGCTTTGTCGTGAAAAAGGCCAAGTGGTTTGACCGTCTTTTCCAGGATCCTGCATTTGTTGCTAAGGTGAAGGATCGATTTACCTATTTCTATGCCCATAAGAGTGACATCATGAAGGAAATCGATGAGAATGCGCAGTATCTGAAGTATTCTGCTCGGGAGAATAATAACAAGTGGGAGATTTATGAATCCTATGGTCCTACCGAGAACGGTATGAAATATTTTGAGAATGAGGTGTCCACCATGAAGAAATGGTTGGATAGCCGTATGGATTGGTTGAAGGATGAATTTAGCAAGATGTAAGTGATGAAGAGATTTTTGTATATAACGATTGTCGTACTTGGTCTGGTATCTTGTAGTAAGGACTTGACAGAGTTTTATGACCGTGCTGATCAGATTGAAGCGGCCAATAAGGCTCAGACCCAGACGAACAAAGAAATGGAAGCTGCCAATGCGGCCCTGAAGCAGCAGGCACTTCGCTTACAAGCCAGGCTTGATAGTCTTGCTAATGTCTATAAGGATCTGCCACAAGCAACGGCGTTAGTGGCAATGGCATTCTCTGCTGCTGAGAACCCTTCGCTGACAGAAGATGTAGAATGTACAATATCCAGCAACGGTACTATTGAGTGCTGGCTTCCCCAACTCTCAGGCAGTAAGGAGTTGATTCCTCGTTTCTCATTTCTTGGGACTGAGGTGACTATCAATGGTCAGAAGGCTACGAGCGGCTCTTCGAAATACGACTTCTCCACCCCTGTGCAACTGACTGTGAAAGGTGTTGATAAAACGGTGGAGTATACAGTTTATGTCTATACATTTACAGGCCTGCCTATTATGTACATTGATACAGAGGGCGCTGCTCCAATCAAGAGTAAAGAGGTGTATCTGAATGCTCACATGAGACTGGTTGAAGATGCTGTGACGCGTTCTCCAGGTGAGGTAACAGAGGCAGACTTGCAAATCAAAGGACGTGGTAACTCCACTTGGGGACAACCAAAGAAGCCTTACCGTCTCAAGTTTAATGAAAAGATTCGTTTCTTTGGGGAACATAAGGATAAATCATGGGTACTGCTTGCCAACTACTCAGACAAGTCGATGATCCGCAACGACTTAGCACTGACTATGGGTAAGAGGAGCAATCTCGACTGGACACCAGGTGGACATTTCGTAGAATTGATTCTTAATGGTCAGTATGATGGTACTTATATGCTGTGTGAGAAGATAAAGATAGATAACAATCGTGTAGCTGTAGGCGATGACGGATTCTTGATCGAGGTCGATGAGAGAGCGGAAAGGGATTCCGGCTGTGTCTTTACTTATGCTCCACATATTAATTATTCTATAGAGATCAAGGAACCAGAAGATGTGTCTTTTGGTGATGAGAATTATAATTATATTACCAATTTCCTGAAGATGGCGGATGATGCCCTGTTTTCTGAAAATTTTACTGACCCTAACGAAGGTTGGCAGAAATATATGGACATCGATTCGTTTGTGGATTGGTATATCATCCATGAGATTTCAAAGAATGAAGATTCTATGTTCCACTTCAGTACATATATGAATCTACAGAGGGGAGGAAAACTGAAGATGGGACCTATTTGGGACTTTGATATTGCCTTTGGTAATGTGAAAGAGGCAGGAACGACGGCGATGTTACCCGAAGGATTCATGCTGGAGTGGTCTCTGTGGTATCAGAGACTGATGCAGGATCCTGCCTTCTTATCAAAGTTGCGTAATCGCTTTATCTATTTTTATAATCATAAGGAAGATTTTCTCACCTATATTAACAATGATGCTCAGTATCTGAAATGTGCAGCCCAGGAAAACCAGAAACGTTGGGGTACGTTCTATCACTATACTTACAAACAGTATGATATCTGGGGAAGCTATCAGAACGAGGTGCAAAATTTGAAAGAGTGGCTCAACACGCGCATGGAATGGATGCGAAGGGCCTATGGAATATAAAATGAATGCCGGAAGTTCTCTGCTTCCGGCATTCTTTTATGAGATATGTTTGTAAAGAGTCGAGGTGTCATATCGCTGTTCCATCACATCCAGGATTTCATCCTCTGTTGAAAGATTGAAATCACCAGGGATGGTATTTTTCAGAGCTGCGGCAGCTAATGAATAGTTCAATTGTCTCTGTTTGTCATCGGGGAAAAGGCTGATGGCATGAAGCCAAGCTCCCATGAATGCATCACCTACACCTACAGGATCAATCACATCGGGAATATCGATAATGGGTGCCTGCAAAAGCTTTCCTTCTGTCCAAAGCAGGCATGTCAATGTATGGTGATTCGAACTGACAATATTGCGCATACCCATCATCCAGTTCTTCAGACGGGGAAAACTGGCATGGAGCTCATCAAACCACTCGCCATATTCTTTCATCTGCATCTGGAAATTGGAATCTGTTGCCGTAAATGGTGGCTGGGGATGTTGAGAGAGCCACTCAAACTCAATGGCGTCGCCAAACATCATGTCACAGCGTGAGAGCATCTGACTGAGTGTCTTGCGAGGTTCTGCTCCTTCGTATTTCCATAAGTTCTTGCGATAGTTGATATCAAAACATACAGTTACTCCCATCTCGTCTGCGATGTCTAATGCCTCAAAGGTTGCTTTCGCCGCTTGTTGGGAAATAGCAGCAGTGATGCCAGAAACGCAGAAATAGGCACAATCCTTCAGAATCTCTCGCCAAGGAATCATGCCGGGTTTCAGGTCATAGTAAGCAGAATTACCTCTGTCATAGATGACTTTTGCAGCACGCATACCTGCAGCGGGCTCAAAGTAGTAGGTGCCAATACGTTGACCGCCATATAGAACTTGACTGGTGTCTACTCCCAATTGGGATAGGTTCATAGCCCCAGCATGCCCCACGGGAGTATCTGGTAAACGTGTGATGTAGGTGACGTTTTCGCCTTGTGTGGCTAATGATACAGCTACATTTGCTTCACTGCCACCATATTTACTGGTAAACATATCGCCCTGAGTCAATCTGAGTTGTCCGGGTTTAGAGAATCGGAGTAGCAGTTCTCCAAAAGTTACAATTTTCTTTCTGTTCATATCTTGTTTTGTTTTTGTGTTAGGGGCGGCTCTCGCCTTCGATGTATTGTGACATGAGGAGATGATCACCATCCCATACAACGTAAGTGAAATGAGTAATCCAATCACCAAGAATAATCATTCGGGCTTTTTTGGTCAGCTGAAGGTCTACCTCAATATGACGATGTCCATAGATGAAGTAGTCGACATTAGAGTGATATTGGATATATTTCTTGGTAAAAAGCACTAAATGCTCGCGGTTTTCACCCATATAAGCAGGCTCTTCTCCATCTGGCCGTTTCATCCGGGAATGCTTGGCCCAATTCAAGCCAAACCACATCCCCCATCGAGGATGTAAGCCTGAGAAAGCCCATTGACAAACCTTGTTATGGAATATGCTTTTGATGAGTTTGAATTTCTTGTCAGGATCACCCAATCCATCACCATGTGCCAAGAAGAACATCTTACCATAGATCTCGGTAGTCTCTGGTTTTTTATGGAGAATGACACCACACTCCTTTTCTAAGTATTCGTAAGCCCAAATATCGTGATTCCCTGTGAAGTAGTGAACTTCTACTCCCATATCTGTCAGTTCTGAAAGTTTGCCTAAAAAACGTGTATAACCTTTAGGCACAACATATTTGTATTCGTACCAAAAGTCAAACATATCTCCTAAAAGATAGATGGCGGCGGCCTTTTCCTTGATAGAGTCCAGGAAGCGGACAAGCCTTCGTTCCTGCATCCTACCGTGTGGGATGGCCAGTGAGCCAAGATGGGCATCGGAGAGGAAATAGATATTCTTCATAACGATGGACTAAGCATTGCAACTAAAAGGCTAATCAAAGCCCAATTCTACTCTTGCCTCTTCACTCATCATGCTCTGATCCCAAGCGGGTTCGAATACCAGATTGACGTTTGAGGATTTCACACTTTCAACGCTTTCAACTTTTGTGCGTACGTCTTCTAGAATATAGTCTGCTGCAGGGCAGTTTGGTGCAGTAAAGGTCATCTCCAATTCTACAGAATAATCATCCTGCACGTCAATCTTATAGATCATTCCCAAGTCATAAATGTTGACGGGAATCTCAGGGTCATAGACAGTCTTCAGCACATCTACGATCCTTTCTTCTATCTTTGTTTTTTCTTCTTGTGTCATAATCGCTGCAAAGATAGTATATTTTGAGCAAAACACCAAACCTCCGAGCCTGTTATTTGTAATTTGTTAGCATTTGCCTTGTTCATGAAAAGAATAGTAGCTGCCATCAGTGATAATGATATGGTCCATGAAGTGAATGCGCATTAGTTCGCAAGCCCTCTTGATACTTCTCGTCAGTTCTTCATCGTATTTGCTGGGGTGCAAATTTCCTGAGGGGTGATTATGGCAGGCAACGAGAATGGTCGTGTTTGCTAAGATGGCCTCACGCATGATGATACGGATGTCTACGGAAGTCTCGGTGATACCTCCATGAGATATACGTACTTGTTTGATAAGGCGATGATGCTGGTTCATAAGCAGCACCCAGAACTCTTCAACATCCAGATCCTGCATTCGGGGGTGCATGTGGTTATAGATCCTGGTGGCGGTACCAAGGTCTGGGCGATCTTCAGGTCTCTCCATTTGACGCCGTTTCCCCAGTTCACAGGCTGCAAGAATTGTAATAGCCTTCGCTTCACCAATGCCATTATAAGCACAGAGATCGTGAATATTAAGCTTTCCAAGAGTGTTCAGATTGTTGTTGCAATCGCCTAAAATACGTTTCATAAGATCTACGGCACTCTCTTTGGTTGAACCAGAACCGATGAGAATAGCCAGTAACTCTGCACTCGTCAATGCTCCTGCACCAAGTAATGCCATTTTCTCTCTTGGGCGATCTTCTTCTGCCCATTGTGTGATGTTGAGTTTCTCCATAGTTTTAATTTAAGTTTGTATGTTTGTTATTTATAGAATGTTTTTTCAAAAGCTTGAAATTCGTCTTGCTTGAGTATACATCGTTTCCACCAGCTTTCAATAAAGCCCAAACCGTAGCCCATCAATTGGACAAAGGCTGCAGGAATGCTGAGCAGACCGACATAAAGACTCTTGTTCCGCAGACTTGAGTCAACGATAATCAGAATACTATATATTATAATAGGTACAAGCGCGATAGGGCAGAAGCATGAAAGCAGAAGCAGTCCGATGACCCCAATCGTAAAGACTGTAGGCAACAAATGAACTAATTTCATGGTTCCTGGGTGACGTTTCTCAAGGTTGATACGGGCGATACCGCTATTGTAGACCTGACGGAAGAATTTCCGGAAGTCTGTGCGTCGCTTATGCCAAACCCATGCCTCTGAGAATAGCCTTGGTTGATAGCCTGCTTCTACAATCCGATAAGAGAAATCAATGTCTTCGCCAAATCGCATTTTTGTGAAACCTCCTAATTCAAGATAGACATCCCTACGTATACCCATGTTGAATGAACGGGGGTAGAACTTGTCTAATTTCGCTTTCTTACCGCCACGGATGCCTCCTGTTGTGAAGAAGGAAGTCATGGAGTAGCTGATGGCTTTCTGTATGGGGGTGAAGGAAGGATGGGCTGCATCAGGTCCTCCGAATGCTTCACAGGGATTTTGGGATAGCCCTTCTTCTACAGCCTGTAGGTAATTCTGTGGCAAAACGACGTCAGAATCAAGGATGATAACCCAATCGCCTGACGCACGCTCTACACCATAGTTCCTGCTCTGTCCCGGACCACTATTGTCTTTAACGTAATAATGCAAAGCAAGGATGTCTGCGTATTTGTCGCAAACATCCTTGCAAGGCTTTATCGAACCGTCTTCAATAATCAGGACCTCAAAGTCTTTGACCGTTTGTTGGCAAAGGCTCTCAAGCAACTCGTCGACCTCGTCAGGGCGATTAAAGACAGGAACGATAATCGAGTATTTCATTATTCCTTTACGCGCTGGAGGTAACTGCCATCACGAGTGTCAACCTGAATCAGGTCACCTTCATTGATGAACAGAGGTACGCGTACCTCAACACCGGTCTCAAGTGTTGCAGGCTTCAGGGTGTTAGTGGCAGTATCCCCCTTGATGCCAGGCTCTGAGTGTGTTACGCGGAGCACAGTCTTAACAGGCATTTCTGCATAAAGAATTGTTCCGTCTGTCGTGTCAGAAACCACTTCCACGATATCACTCTCCTTCATATACTCATGACCGATAACGAGCTCATTGTCGATGGGAATCTGCTCGAATGTCTCCTGATTCATGAAGATACGTCCGCTCTGATCCTCGTAGAGATACTGATATGGGCGACGCTCAATGATAACGTCCTCCAATTTCTCACCGATGTTGAAACGACGCTCCAATACTCGACCGTCGGATACGTTCTTCACCTTGATAATCATAATTGTGTTACCCTTACCTGGCTTTCTGTGCTGGAAATCGATGCACACCCAAATACCACCGTCCATGCGAATGGCGGTGCCTTTTTTAATGTCTTGTGAATTAATCATAAACCTATAAAATGTTACTTTTGTATCGTTTTCG
>ODAI010490636.1_pt1 | contig 49955 bp, 46 predicted proteins | sample 1539321 | NCBI WGS metagenome assembly ODAI01 (sample SAMN02144231, study PRJEB22623) | gut metagenome | biome: sheep rumen | host: Ovis aries | place: New Zealand
TTGAAAGATTTAGAAAATAATTGTACTATGGTTATAGTATGATTTTTTTATTGGAGGGAAAGATATGTATATAGATACACACTGTCATTTATATAAGGAATATTATAATAATATAGATGATGTTATTAAAGAAAGTATGGAAGAAGGAGTATGTAAGTTTATTGTTAATGGTTGTGACATGAAGAGTAATATGGAAGCATTAGAACTTGCTCATAAGTATGATAATGTATATGCAGCAATTGGTTTTCATCCGACAGAATTAGATGATTTTAGTGATGAATATTTTGATTGGTTAGAGGATAATATCAATGATAAAAAAGTTGTTGCTATTGGAGAGATAGGTCTTGATTATCATTATGATAATACTAATAGAGAAAAAGAAATATATGTATTTAAGAAACAACTTGATATTGCTAAAAAATATAATAAACCTATTATTGTTCATTCAAGAGATGCTATAGGGGATACATTTGATATTTTAAAAGAATATGATTTAAGGGGTAGTATTCATTCTTATAGTGGTTCTGTAGAGATGGCTAGAGAGTTTATTAAACTTGGATATATGCTTGGTATTGGGGGAGTAGTTACGTTTAAGAATGCTAAAAATATAAAAGAAGTGGTAAAAGATATAGATTTATCATATATATTATTAGAGACGGATAGTCCTTATTTAACTCCTGAACCTTTTAGGGGTACTCCGAATAGTCCTAAGTATATTCCTTATATTGCAAAGGCTATTAGTGATATTAAGGGTATTAATATTAATGATGTAAGAGGGACTACTACTGCTAATGCTAAGAGGCTATTTGACAATTTAAATGATTAATGTTACAATTATGATGTTAGAAAAATAAATGAGGTGAGACTTAATGAAAAAATATCTTGCTAAGGTTATTACTATTTCTTGCTTATCTTTATTAGTTAGTGTATTTTTAGTTATTTTATTTTCTAATACTAAGAATAATAATTCGATGGTTTATGTTATCGATAATGATAATTTAAATAAGATGGATGATAATACTTCAATTTTATTTGAAAAAGAAAAGATAGATGATAATAATCTTGAAGTAGAAGAAATAGAAACTGAAAAAGAAGAAAAGATCGAAGAAAAAGTAGAAGAAGTAGTTGTTGAAGAAATTAAAGAAGTAGTAGAAGAACCTATAGTAGAAGAAGAACCTCAAAAAGAAGAAAAGGAAGAGCCTACTGTTAGTAGTTTATCTGAAGAAAGAGAAGTATTACAAACGGTTGTTGGTAATTTAACTGGATATGGTCCTGATTGTGTTGGATGTGGTGGAAAAACTAGTACAGGTCATAATTTATATGATTCTATTTATTATGAAGATAGCGAATTTGGAACTGTTAGAATATTAGCGGCGGACCCATCATTTCCATTTTATTCTATTATTAGAGTAAGTAATGTTCCGACAATGGATGACTTTATTGGAATTGTTCTTGATAGAGGTGGAAATGTTGGATTTGGGAGAGGTACTTTATTTGATTTAGCTTTTGAGAGTGAAAGTTCTCCTAATCTGGTACCTTTAACTCGTAATGTTACATTTGAACTTTTAAGAAGTGGTAGATAACTGCTTCTTTTTTTTGACAATTATTTCTTTTGGTATATCATATAATTAAAGTGGAGATAATATTTATGAAGAGATTATTTATTTATACTTTAATTATTGTTTTTATTCCTTTTATTATTGTAATGGTATTTGATATAGATAAAAAAGAAGAGATTGCTTTAAACTATGTATCTAATACTATTATTAGAGTGAAAAGAGAGAGTAGTGGTGATATTGAATATTTACCTCTTGAAGAGTATATTGTTGGTGTTTTAGCAGGAGAAATGCCTATTTATTTTGAAAAAGAAGCTTTTAAAGCACAAGCTGTGGCTGCGAGAAGTTATGCTTTAAAGAGAATAGAATATAATAAGGAAAATGAGTATGACGTTGTTGATTCTGTTATAAATCAGGTATATTTGGATAATAATTATTTAAAAGATGCTTGGAAAGATGAATATGTTACTAATATTAATAAGCTTAGGGAAGTTGTTAATGAGACAGAAAATGAAATTTTAGAGTATGATGGTGAAGTTATCGATGCTTTATTTTTTTCAACAAGTAATGGGTACACAGAGAATGCTTCTTTGGTTTTTAACATGGATTTACCTTACTTAAAAAGTGTAAAGTCTTCTTGGGATGAAAAGACTTCTAGTGCTTTTAGGAGTTCTTTATCATTATCTTTAAGTGATTTTTATGAAAAATTAGGACTTGATTATAATGAAAAACTTGATGTTAAAATCATAAATAGAAGTAGTACTAATAGAGTTATTAATCTAAGTATTAATGGAAAGGAATTTGCTTCTAGAGATTTATATAATAAATTGGGACTTAGATCGACGGATTTTTCAATAAGACAAGACGGTAATAATGTTATTATTGATATGGTTGGGTATGGTCATGGTGTTGGAATGAGTCAATATGGAGCGGAAGGTATGGCTGAAGAGGGTTATTCTTATAGTGATATTCTTAAATATTATTATAGTGGTACTAATATTAAAAAATTATAATTTTATGTATATTATTTCTGTTTTGGGAGAAAATTATAACAGAGGTGATATAAATGTATAATAGAAAAGCAAAAAAAGTGATGATTCCTGTTATTTATGGAGGATGTGTACTTGCTTTTGTAGTTAGTATGTATTTTGCGGGGGTTATTGCTAATAGGTATTTGTTTGGTAAAAGTGATGATATTCAGTATGTAGATGGAGAAATTACGGAAGGTTTAGATAGGGATATTCCTGTTGTTAGTACTCCTTCGGTTATTGTTAGACCTTATTTGAATAATGATGTGAAGTTAGCTAAATCTTTCTATGATTATAAGGCTGATAATGAATCTCAAGAAAATTCGATTATTTTATTTGAAGATACTTATATGCAAAATTCGGGTGTTGATTATGCTAATTCAGAAGTTTTTGATGTTATTAGTATTTTAGATGGTAGTGTTATATCTGTTAAAGAAGATAATTTACTTGGTACTACTGTTGAAGTAAGACATTCTAATGATTTGATTAGTGTATATCAGAGTTTATCTGAAGTTATAGTAAAAGAAGGAGACGAACTTATTCAGGGACAAATAATTGCTAAAAGTGGCACTTCTAATATTAATAAAGATTTAGGAAATCATTTACATTTTGAACTTTATTATAAGGGCTCTATTGTTAATCCAGAAGAGTATTATAATAAAGATATTAATGAATTATAGGCAGTAATATGCCTTTTTTTACATAATTATTGTCTTTTGGTGTAAAATAAGATAAAAGAGGTACTAAAAATTAGTAAAATGTGGTAAAATGATTATGAGGACGGTGATTACCAGTGTTTAATAAGGATATTGGAATTGATTTAGGAACTGCTAATGTACTTATATATGTAAAGGGACAGGGTATTGTACTTAATGAACCTTCTGTTGTAGCAATTGATGCAGATACGAAGAGACCTTTAGCAGTTGGAAGTGAAGCTCATGAAATGCTTGGTAGAACACCGGGTAAGGTTAAAGCTATTAAACCAATGAAGGATGGTGTAATAGCGGATTTTGAAACTACTGAGATTATGCTTAATTATTTTATTAAGAAAATTAATGGTAAGAGTTTCTTTTCGAGACCTAGAATATTAATTTGTTGTCCAAGTAATATTACGCAAGTTGAAAAGAATGCTATTAAAGAGGCTGCTGAAAGAACTGGGGCTAAGAAAGTATATTTAGAAGAAGAACCTAAAGTTGCATCTATTGGTGCTGGTATGGATATATCTAAACCTAGTGGTAATATGGTTATTGATATTGGTGGTGGTACTACGGATATTGCTATTTTATCTTTAGGTGGTATTGTGAATAGTTCTTCAATTAGGATTGCTGGTAATGCTTTCGATAATGATATTGTAAAGTATATTAAGGATAAATATAAACTTTTAGTAGGTGAAAGAACTGCTGAAGATATTAAGATAACTATAGGTACTGTTTTTCCTGGTTCGAGAAATGAGAAAATGGAAGTTAGAGGTAGAGACTTAGTTACAGGGCTTCCTCATACGATTACTCTTACTAGTGATGAAGTTGAAGAAGCATTAAGAGAGAGTGTATATACGATTATTCATGCTGTTAAAGGTATATTAGAGCAGACTCCTCCTGAGTTATCTGCTGATATTATTGATAAAGGTATTGTTCTTACTGGTGGTGGAGCTATGATAGATGGTTTTTCTCAAATACTTAGTCAAGAACTTAAAGTACCTGTCTTTATCGCGGAATCTCCACTTACTTGTGTAGCAGAGGGTACTGGTATTCTTTTAGATAATTTATATATGTTAGAAAGACAATAGTAATGTTGTTTTTCTTTTTTTAGTGTAAAGTTAGATTTTAAATGTATACTTTTTATGTTTGATATGTTAAAATTTATTTAGAAAGAAGATGATTATATGAAAATTGGAATAGCTAGTGACCATAGAGGTTATAAAGTTAAAGAAATGTTAAAAGATAGATTAAATGAATATGAAATAATTGATTATGGTACTGATAGTGAAGAACCTACTGATTTTCCAGTATATGCTAAGAAACTTGGTATTGGAGTATTAAATGGTGAAGTTGATTATGGTATTGCTATATGTGGTACAGGTATTGGTATGAGTATTGCTTTAAATAAAATGAAAGGAATTTATTGTGCTAAGGTGAGTACTGCTAGTGAAGCAAGACTTGCTAAATCTCATAACGATGCTAATGTTATTGCTATTAGTGAAGAACTACCGGAAGATTTAATTATTGAAATTGTTAGAGACTATATTAATACTCCTTTTTCTAATGTTAATAAATATATTAAAAGGAATGATATGATTAAGGAACTTGAAAATGATTAAACTTATTATTTATATTTTTGTTATTCCTTTAGTTATATTTGCTATGGATAGTATTAATATTAATGGGATATTTAAAAAAAATAAAATATATCAAGCAAGATTATTTTATATTTTAATTGTATTTGGTTTATCTTATTTGATATGTAATTTTTTATATGACTTAGTATATATGGTTAGATAAGAACTGGTTTTTAAATAGAACTAGTTTTTTTATTAATAATATGGTAAAATACTGAAGAGGGAAAAATATGTTTAAAATTGGTAATATAGAAATTAAAAATAATGTAGTACTTGCTCCGATGGCTGGGATATCTAATCCTTCTTATATTAAAATATGTGAAGAGATGGGACTAGGTTATGCTATTACGGAGCTTATTAGCGCAGAAGCTGTATTTAGAAATAATAAAAAGACAATGGATATGTTAAATGGTTTTGATAGTCTAAATATACCTGTAGCCATTCAAATATTTGGATCTAATCCTGAAGTAATGGGAAAGGCTGCTAGAAGGATAGTGGATATTTATCATCCTAAAATTATTGATATTAATATGGGATGTCCAGTTCCTAAAGTTGCTGTTAAGGGTGAAGCAGGGGCAGCTCTTATGAAAGACTTAAATAAAGTGTTTGATATAGTAACTAGTGTAGTTAATAGTGTTAATGTTCCTGTTACTGTTAAGATTAGAAGTGGTTGGGATAATAATAGTATTAATGCTGTAGAAGTAGCTAAAGTATGTGAAAAAGCAGGAGCTAGTGCTATTAGTGTACATGGTAGGACGAGAAGTCAAGGTTATAGTGGTACAGTAGATTTAGATATTATTAAGAGAGTTAAAGAAAATGTTAGTATTCCTGTTATAGGTAATGGTGATATTAGAGATGTAGAGTCTGCTAGTAAGATGATGGAATATACTGGGTGTGATGCTATTATGGTAGGTAGAGCTGCTCTAGGTAATCCATGGATTATTAGAGATATTGTTAGTTACTTTGATAATGGTACTATTATGGATAAACCTAGTTATGAAGAAAGAATTAATATGTGTCTTAAACATTTAGATTATTTACTTAAATTTAAATGTGAGAAGGTAGCAGTACTTGAAATGAGAAGTCATATTTCTTGGTATTTAAAGGGTATGCCTGGTATAATGGAAGTTAAAAATGAGATATTTAAGACTAAAAGTGTTGAAGAAGTGAAAAAAATTCTTTATAACTATTTAAAAAATATGAAAAATAATATATAATATGGGTGTGTGGTGATTTATGAAACCTTTATTATTTAAAAGACTTGGAGCTTATTTATTTGATTTTATTGTTGTTACTTTTATTGTATCTATTATTACGATTAATTTCAAAAGTAATAGTGATGTTATGAATAGAATGAATGAGTTACTTATAGGAACTGCTAATGGGGAAATTGTTCTTGAAGAGCATTCTGATGAGTTGTTTGAACTTAATTATGAATATCAAAAGAGTATTATTCCTAGTACTATTGTTAGTATAGTTATTAGTATTGGTTACTTTATAGTATTTGCTTATTTAAATAAAGGGCAGACGCTAGGTAAAAAGATATTTAAAATTAAAGTAGTTAATAAAGATGGTAAAGAACCTAGTATATGGAATATGCTTGGTAGAAGTATACCTTTATATGGTATTTTTACTGGTATTATTAATATTATTGGTGTATATGTATTTAATGTTAAAATGTTTAATTATACAAGTACTATTGTTAATTATTTATATTATGGATTTATTATAATATGTTTCTTTATGGTAATGTATAAAAAGGATGGAAGAGGAATTCATGATATAATTGGGAAAACCTATGTAAAGGAAAAGGTGAGATAAAATGGAAAGAACAGAACAAGAATTAGTTAGAATTAACAAATTAGATGAAATTAGAAAGGTATGTAATCCATATCCTGATAAGTTTGCTACTACTCATACTTTAAAAGAAGCTGCTATTTTAGATGATGGAACTAAAAATGTAAGTGTAGCTGGTAGGGTAGTATTTGCTAGAAAAATGGGTAAACTATCTTTTGTTAAAATTAGAGATATTGAGAAGGCTTTTCAATTGGAATTGAAAATTGATTTGCTTGGTGAAGAAAAGTATGAATTTTTTAAAAAGATGGTTGATGGAGGAGACTTTATTGGAGCAACTGGAGAAATTTTTACTACGCAAACAGGAGAAAAAACTTTAAGAGTAGAAGATTTTAAATTTTTAGGAAAGGCTTTAAGACCTCTTCCTGAAAAGTTTCATGGTCTTACCGATACGGAAATGAAATATAGACAAAGATATGTCGATTTAATTATGAATGAGGATTCGAGAAATCTTTTCTTAGGTAGGAGTAAATTTTATTATTTTTTAAGAAATTTTATGAATGATAATGGATTTTTAGAGGTGGAGACTCCTATTGTACAAACTGCTGTTAGTGGTGCTTCAGCTAAACCATTTTTTACGCATCATAATGCTCTAGATATTGATTGTAATTTAAGAATAGCTCCAGAATGTTATTTAAAGGAATGTAATGCAGCAGGTTTTGAAAGAGTATATGAAGTTGCTAAATGTTTTAGAAATGAAGGTATGGATCCACAACATTTACAGGAATTTACACAAATAGAATGGTATGCTTCTTTTTGGAATTTTGAAGATAATATTGAATTTTTTAAGAAGTTTATGAGAGAGACCGCTATGTATTTAAAAGGAACTACAAAAATAGTAGTGGGAGATAAAGAAATTGATTTGAGTAAAGAATGGGATAGAGTTAATTATGTTGAAGCATTAACAAATGCTTTAGGATTTGATTTTCTTGTTTATGATAGTCCTGAAGAACTAAGAAGTAAGATTATAGAGTCTGGTAAATTTAATGCTAGTGAACTAGCTGAATGTAATTCAGTAGCTCAATTAATAGATTTTTGTTATAAGAGATTAGTAAGAGCTAATATATTTGAACCTACAATTATGTGGAATTATCCTGCTGTATTAAAACCACTTGCTAGAAGAAATGATGATAATGATAAAGTTGTAGATGTATTCCAAGTAATTATTGCTGGTACAGAAATATGTAATGCATATTCTGAACTTGTTAATCCGGCAATTCAAAGAGCAAATTTTGAGGAACAATTAAAGCAAAAAGCTCAAGGTGATGATGAAACAATGGATTTAGATGAAGATTATTTACTTGCTATGGAACAGGGAATGCCTCCGATATCAGGACTTGGTGTTGGTATTGATAGATTAATGATGCTTTTATATAATGCTCAAAGTGTTAGAGATGTAGTATTATTTCCTATGATGAAGGATAAAAAATAAGTATAAATACATGAAAAATAAGGGAAAAATGGTAGTTTTTCTCTTTTTTTTGTTTACATGGCTTCTATTTGTGGTATAATTGATGTTAGAGGAGGTTATTATGAAAAAACATAGTTTATTTAAGGTAATATTAATTGTTTTAGGTGCACTTGTATGTGTTAATGGCGTACTTGCAATTATTGGTAACTTTGTTAAGGACTTAGAGGTATTTAAGATGATACCACTAGGAGATACAATACTAAACTTTGTTCAATCATTCTATTATTTCTTTGATACGCTAGTATTTGTTTTAGTACTTGGAGGATTCTATGCAGTATTAAATAAAATACCTGCCTATAAAAAATTAGTAGATAATATTGCTCAAAAGGTTAAATCTCATAGTAAGTTATTTGTCTTTATTGTTACTGGTTTATTTGCAGTATTAACTTCTGCAACTGGTCTTACTAATGTATTATTAGTATTTGTTCCTTTTGTAGTAGCCATTATATTACTTCTTGGATATGATAAACTTGTTGCTATTAGTTCTACTGTTGTTGCTATGCTAGTGGGTCTTATGGGTGGTGTGTTTGTTACTTTTAGAGATGCAAATAGTTACTATGGATATGCTGCTACGACATTTGATAAGTTTACTGGTATTAAGGAATATGCTAATTTGGTACCACAACTTATTATTTTAGTTCTTGGAACTGCACTACTTATATTCTTTATTAATAGATATATTAAGAGTGTACAAGAAAAGAAGGTTAAATATGAACTTAATGATAGTGATGAGGTATTAGTATCTGAAGTTAAAGGTGATTATAAGACTATTAAGACTTGGCCTATGATTATTATCTTATCAGTATTATTTGTTATTTTAGTACTTGGATATTTACCATGGAATTCTTTATTTGGCATTGAATGTTTTGATAAATTTGATGCTTGGTTAAAAGGATTATCTATTGGTGAGTTTGCAGTACTACCTAATGTTATATCTGGTAATTTAAGTGCTTTTGGTGCTTGGGCTAGTTTAGGTTCTTATATGTCTATTATTGTTACTTTATTTATTCTTACTCTTATTCTTAAATTAGTATATAGAGTTAAGTTTGATGAAGTTATTGATGACTTTATGAGTGGATCTAAAAAGATGGTACCTATGGTATGTTTAATTGCTTTAACTTATGCAATTCTTGTTTGTGCTTATAACTTTGGGTTTATGTCTAATTTAATTACTTTAGTTAGTGATAAACTTGGATTAAACTTAGTTACTAGTACTTTACTTAGTGCTATTGGTACACTTTTACATAGTGATTTATATTATACTGCTGCTGGAGTATTTTCTAATATTACTGCTAATGCAGATGAATCATTATTACCAGTGTATGCTATGACTTACCAAAGTATATATGGTCTTGTTAGTGTAATTGCTCCAACTAGTTTATTTGTTGTATTTGCACTTAAGTATTTTGATGTTCCATATACTTCTTGGGTTAAATACATATGGAGATTTGTATTAATGTTATTCTTACTTGTAATTTTAGTATTACTTGTTCTTTCATTAATATAATATATTAAATAATTAGATGTCTCTTAGAGGCATCTTTTCTTTAAAAAAAGATAGAATAGTATAGGAGGATTTTATTATGAAAATTACAAAAGAGTATTTAGAATCATTAAGTTATGAAGAATTATTAGAATTATTTAGAAAGTATGATAGAATTGGTCATGATATTCTTAGATTTAGTATAGATTCTGGTATTGAGGTTCTTCATGATGCAGATATAATTGATGCAGAGATTAAAAGTAGGGAACATATAATAAATAAAAGTAAAAAGAAAATTAAAAAATAATTTTATGGATATCTCGTAAGAGATGTCTTTTTTTTTGTTTGTTAACTCATTAGCTAAAGCTAATTCGCGGAAGTCATCTATTAAAATAATCCATTATATATATCTTATTCTGGATAATTAGTTTATCAACAGATGTGTGGATAAAAATGCTGTAATTATATGGAAAAAAAGCCCATATTATGGTATAATATACATAGTTTGAAGGTGATATCAATGCTAAATAATAAGCTTGGAATAACTAATGAAGTGGAACTATCTAAAGAAGAAGAGAGAATAACAAAATTAAAGGCATTAGAGTTATTTGATTCAAAAAAAATAGATGAATTTGAAGTTGGTACAACTAATGGATTATGTATGATTCATAAGTTTTTATTTGATGATATTTATGATTTTGCAGGAAAAATTAGAAAAGATAATATTGCTAAAGGTAATTTTAGATTTGCTTCTGCTATGTATTTAGAAGATGTATTATCTAAAATTGATGAAATGCCACAGGATAATTTTGAAAATACTATAAAGAAATATGTTGAAATGAATATAGCACATTCTTTTAGAGATGGTAATGGTAGAAGTACTCGTATTTGGCTTGATATGATATTAAAAAAAGAAATAGGTAAAGTTATTGATTGGGGGAGTGTTCCTAAAGATGAATATTTACTTGCTATGGAAAGAAGTCCGGTTAAAGATACAGAGATAATGACTCTTCTTAATAATGCTTTAACAGCTAAAGTTAATGATAGAGAAGTGTATATGAAAGGTATTGATGTAAGTTATACTTATGAAGGGTATAATACATATACAATGGATGAGTTAGATAGTTAATAGGGCTAAGAATTGTTCTTAGTCTTTTTCTTTATCAACATTGATTGTGGATACATTGATTTGACATTTCTATAAAAAAATGTTATAGTATTAGACATCTCATTTGAAAGGGGAAAAATTTTATGATAGATAATTTTGGAAAAGGTGGTTTTGGACTTGATCAACTTGCTGAGCTAATACCCGTTGAACCAAGCTTGGCTGAACTTCAACAAGCTAGAAGATATTTGTTATCTCAAGAGAGAAAACTTCAAAAATATTTAGTGGAAAATCCTGAAGTAGTAGTGTTACATTCAATACCTCAGCCAAATAATACTTTTCATGGCAGAGTTTACGGAGAAACATATTTAGATGAAAATGGTTCTAAAAACTTAAGAGTTCGCTTAAAATAGTTGCAGTAGTTTTTGCAACTATTTATTTTATTTATTATGAAAGATAGTTACGGATTTTTTTAGATGAATACCTTAAATGGAGAATAGAATCTTTATTAATTTAATTTAATAGTTATAAATAAGTCGAGTTTTTTTATAATTTTTTTATAATGGCTATTTCTAATTAGAAGACAAAGGAGGATTAACTTGTTAATCCGGGAAGCGAAGCGGTTGATAATAAAATTATATAAAAAGTCTATTTTTCGTGTTTAAATTTAAGTAATATATGTCATTATATTCATAGAATAGATTATGAAAGGGGAATATTATGATAGGGAACTTTAATATGGAAGCACAAAATATATTACTTAATGCTAAAAAGGAAATGAATGAATTAGGACACCCTTATATTGGTACAGAACATTTACTTTTATCTATTTTAAAGAGTGATAGTGATATTGCAAATAGATTAAATAGTTATAATCTTAATTATAATAATTTTAAAGAAGAGTTATGTAAGATAGTAGGTACTACTGATAAGAAAAGTGAATATTTTTTATATACACCACTACTTAGAAAAGTAATTGAAAATGCTATTATTGATAGTAAAGAGAATAATGATGGAGAAGTAACTAGTGAACATTTATTCTTTGCTATGCTAGAAGAAGGAGAAGGTATTGCTATTAGGATTCTTATTGGTATGGGTATTGATATTGAAAGTATGTATGATGATTTTTGTTCTAGTTTAATTAAGAGAACGAAAAAGGGTAAAAAGAAGAAATTAATGATATATGATTTAGGTTTTGATATGACAAGTAATGCTAAAGAAGGACTAGTAGATCCGGTTATTGGCAGGGACAAAGAAGTTAAAAGGGTTATGGAAATACTATGTAGAAGAACGAAGAATAATCCAATATTAATAGGAGAAGCAGGAGTAGGTAAGACTGCTATTGTAGAAGAATTATCAAGACTTATTGCTAATGATGAAGTACCTAATAATTTGATTGGTAAGAAAGTAATATCACTCGATATGGCTACGATGGTAGCAGGTACTAAATATCGTGGTGAATTTGAAGAGAGAATGAAAAAGGTTATTAAAGAGTTAGAGGATAATGATGATATTATTTTATTTATAGATGAGATTCATACTTTAGTAGGAGCAGGAGGTGCTGAAGGAGCAATTGATGCTTCCAATATATTAAAACCCGCTCTTGCCAGAGGTAAGATTAGATGTATTGGAGCTACGACAATAGAAGAATACAAGAAGTTTATTGAGAAAGATTCAGCTTTAGAGAGAAGATTTCAAAAGATATATATTAAAGAACCTAGTATAGAGGAAACTCTTAATATTCTTAATAATTTAAAACCGATATATGAGAAATATCATAATGTTATTGTACCTGATAATGTTATTAATAAGATTGTAACATTATCTGAGAAATATATTTTTGATAGGAATAGACCAGATAAAGAAATTGATATATTAGATGAAGTATGTTCAATGGTTAGTATGAAGGATAATAAAGATATTATTAAGAAGAGAAATCTTAAGAAAGAAATTGAAAGATTAGAAGAAGAAAAGAATAGTTATATTATAGATAATAATATTGATAAAGCATATGATATTAGAAAAAAAGAAACAGAACTTTTGTCTATTTTAAATGAATTAGAACTTAGTAGTGTAGGAGATAAAAATGAGATTACAATAGAAGATGTTGCCTTCGTTATTAATAATAGGACTAATACTCCAATATATGAAGTTATGGAAGATTCTAGTAAAAGTATTAATGATATTAAAAGTAATCTTAAGAGTAAGATAATGGGACAAGATAAAGCTATTGATAGTTTAATTGAAATGACGAAAAGGATTAAGTTTGGATATAATGATAGAGTATATTCTTCTTTATTCGTAGGTCCCACTGGAGTAGGTAAAAGTGCGCTTGCTAAATTGTATTCTAATTATTTGGTTGGTGAAGCTAATTTTATTAGACTTGATATGAGTGAGTATGGGGATAGTACTTCAGTTAATAAGATATTAGGATCATCTCCTGGATATGTAGGGTATGATGACAATAAGAATATTTTAGAAGAAGTTAGAAATAAACCGAATAGTGTAATATTATTAGATGAAATAGATAAAGCTCATCCAGCTGTTATTAATTTGTTTTATCAAATACTTGAAGAAGGCAAGATAAAGAATTCTAAAGGAATAGAAGTTAGATTTAATAATGCTATTATTATTATGACTAGTAATGTAGGTTTTGAAGTAAATAGTATTGGTTTTAATAAGAAAGATAATACTTTATCATCACTTAAGAATTCTTTTAGTAATGCTTTTATTAATAGAATTGATAATGTAATTGTATTTAATAGATTAAGTGAAAGTAATATTAAAGATATTATTAATAATAAATTAGATGATATTAAGAATAAATATAAGAGTATTAATATTAGTTTTACAGATAACTTAATTAATGATATAGTAAGTGAATGCAAATATAATGAGTTTGGTGCTAGAAGATTAGATAAGATTATTAGTAGTAAAGTAGAAAATAAGATTATTGATGCTATTATGAATAAAGATAAAGATATTACTATAGATAGTATAAAAGAAAATATCACTAGTTAATTAGTGATATTTTTACTCAATACATGGTTTTACATACATATTTTCATCCATTGATTGAACAACTTTTTTATATGTTTCGTAAACTGATTTATAACTTGGTAAATATGTTTTTATCTTTTCACTACTAAAAGGTATAACGTGAAAGTCTCTCCATGTACCTTGGTTATAGTAGTTATATATTAGTTCGTTTTCAACATTAGTTATTTTGACTGTTGTTTCTCCATCTTTAATATCTTTTTCAATAGTTAGATTAGTCATTAATTCAGTAGTACATTTATAGTTTGTACATGTACTTTGATTTTGATATTGTGCAGAGATAAAATTTCCTAGGGAGTATATAACTAATGTATCATCAATCCAAGTTACTGGTTGTATAACATGTGGATGAGTTCCGATGATTAGATTTACTCCAAGAGAAGATAGATATTCAGCCATATCTTTTTCATATGCAGTTGGGGTATGTGTATATTCTACTCCCCAGTGCATGGCTACGATTAGAAAATCTACTTTATCTTTTACTTTTTCAATATCTTGTTTTACTGTTTCTTTATAAGTTTGATACTTTGTATCTTTTTCTGGATTATTTATATTATCTATATCGGTAGGCCAAACATTGACATAATAATCTTGTATTCTTGGCATACCATTTGTTCCATATGTATAATTAAGCATTGTATATTTAATATTATTTACTTCTCTTATATCTATTTCATTTCTTTTTTCGTCTGAACAATAGGAACCAGTAGAAAGAACATTTTCTTTTGAATTCCAATATTTACAAGAATTTTCTACGGCTTTGGAACCGCTATCCATGGTGTGATTGGTTGCTAAACTTACTAGGTTAAATCCAGCATCGATCATGGCATCTCCCGCTTCATATGGTGAATTGAATGTTGGGTAATCATTTAGTCCTAGTTCTGTTCCTCCTAGAATTGTTTCTTGATTATAATAAGCTAAGTCATACTTTGATACAATATCTTTAATATCTGTTATCATGGGTTTGAAATCATATCCATTATAATTTGCTAATCTATTGGCATCTTTATAAACAGAAGAGTGGATAAGATTATCTCCTACTGCTATTAAGGTTGCTTCATAATGCTGATCTTTTTTCTTTTCTTCTTTTTCTTTTATTTCGGGTGATTTATTATCTTTGTTATTACTATTGTATTTATTATATACTTTGTATCCTGTTAAAGATATTATTCCAATTATTATTGCTATAAATATTAATTTAAATATGGGTTTTAATCTTCTTTTTTTTCTTCTTTTTTTTGACATTTTTATCACTTCCTACATTAGAATTATAGCAGATATATTGTTATTTGTCTATAAGAAAAAAGAGCATTATCTGCTCTTATGGTATTAGTCCCCATCCTGTTACAACATATCTTCCGCCTTGTTTTTTAGCTGCTGCTGGTGGATTGTTATATAGTTTTCCATTTATGGTTAGAGATGATGATTGCCCTCCATCAAGATTAGCAGCATTATATGCTCCATATCTTTGAAGGATATCTATCATATCTTGAAGTGATGCTCCATTTATGTAGTTTTCTCCGTCTACTACTAAGAACATAATGACTCCATCTTGTCTTTGAGCTATTGCTACTCTTGGAGCTTGTCCCCATGGATCTCCAACTATATTTAATGCTTTTCCATTTACTATTAGGAATGGTCCAAATACCATTGCTTCATGTACTCCAGCATTCAATGCTTCATTAGCAGTAGCATTAGTCATTAATTTTAGTTTTCCGTCCTTGGTCATTCCGATTAGGTCATCTCGGTAGGTATCGGCCTCGCTTTTTAACCAAGTTATTTCTCCATTTTGGATTACTGGACCAATTGGAATATCTGATCCATATCCTTCATCTTGAAAGCCTCCTCCATTGATACATACGACTCCGCCATATCTTTCACACATAGTTAGAATTCTTTCACCTTTGCCACCAATATTAAATTGTTTAGTAGAAATTAGTTTTACTTTTTCAGGCGCATAGATAGCTACTAGATATCCATTTGATGTTCCTACTTTAAGATCAATTACTTTATATAAATCATCTTCGTTTTCTCTTGTTAATAGTTCTTCTTCATATTTATCTTTATATTTTGATTTTTCTTTAGTATTTATGTTTATAGCATCAGTATCTACATCTTCTTCTAATTTGACAAAGTAATTTTGTGACATTATTTTATCAATTGCTTTATCACTATAGAAAATATTTGCAAAGTATTGATGATGCATTGTTTTCATAGCGGTTGTTACATATAAGTTTCTAAAATATGACCATGGCCCATACATTATAAAGAATCCTGCGACTGCTATTAGATCGAAAAGTATAAACATTATTGTTGTTTTATATATTTTCTTTTTTGGTTTTCTACTTTTACTACTCATAATTCACCTCGTATGGAGAATCTTTTGTTCCACTACCAGTAGTTAATAAATCTTTTTTGATTGCTATTACTGGTACTACTTTTAAATTAGTCGTGGATACTTTAGTATATACTTTGAAATCATTTTGCATTGTATAAATCATATTACTATCATTTGATACTCCGGTTGATAGATAATAGTTTGTATTAGTTGGATTTAAGATGATATCTCCAATACTTAGAACTGTTACTTTTGTATTAATTGTTTCTTCAAGTACTTTTGAATAATCATAATTATTTGTATTATTATATATGCCATTAGAGAATGATGTTTCTTCTAGTATATTTTTATAACTTAGACTATTTAAATAGTTTTTATTTAAGTAGTATGCAAGTGATCCATTTATTGTGTCATTATGTTTATAGTTATTATTTGAATATTTATATTTTATTTCTTCATTATTTATAGTTAAATAATTATCTAGGGATAATTTTACATAGTTATCATCTTCCTGATATATTCTCCATGTATCATTATCTAGTTTTACATAACTTCCTATTATAGAATTTTCTTTTTCAAATGTATATGGATTTTCTTTTGTTCCGTCACCATTTGTTATTTCTACTGTACTTTTTATTGTAATTACTGGTTTTACTCCTAATATATCGGAACCATCTGATGTACTTATTTTTCCATCTTTATCGACACACCATGTATTGGTATTACTTTCTTTATTAATTAGATAGTAGTATTCTTCGTTATTTAAGAAACTTTCTGAACTACCTGTATTTACATAATCATTTATTGATGGTATTGTTATATAGGTATCTTCTGCCCTCTTTTTACATGTAATGTTTTTAGTATCATTTATATCATCTATACAAGTATTTGTGTAAGTTAGATATTTTTCACTATTATTAAGTGATTTTAGTAATATACCAGTATATTCTTTATTGGTATTATTTAACCAATTATAAATATTTGAATCTTTAAATTCTAGGTTACCTTTAGCAAGTGAAGTTATACTATTATCTAAAGTAATTGTTACTGAACCATCAGATGATACTTTAATTATTCTCCATAATAAATTTGAATATGATATATAATTATTTACATCGCTTCCATGAAAATAAAAATCTCCATTTATATTCTTAAAGTTTTCACTTCCATCATTTTTTTCTTTGATAGTGTCTGCTATATGGGCTACTTTATCTACTGTATAATTTGCTTTATATAGTTTTATAAATCTTATACCATAGAATAAGATACAAGACAATATAAATATTCCACTCACGATGTTAAATATTTTTTGAATACTTATTTTTCTTTTTTTCTTTTTTACTTCTTTACTCAATTTTATCAATCCCTTTCTTTTGTATTTTAATTATAACAAAATGTGACCTTTTTTTCAACTTAAAAAAACAATTTACTTAAACTTAATTTAATGCTATAATGTTATTGTGATGTGATATGGAATATAATTTAAATGATAAAGTTATTATGAAAAAAGAGCATCCTTGTGGAAATAATGAATTTGAGATTATTAGACTAGGAGCAGATATTAAAATTAAATGTACTAAATGTGGTCATGTTATTATGCTTCCAAGAGTTGATTTTAATAAAAAGATTAAGAAGGTGATTATTAATGAAAAAGAAAAAAATTAGATTACATCCAGCACTTGTGTTTTTAATATTGACACTTGGAGTAATGATATTTAGTGTTATTGGTAATTTACTTAATTTGGAAGCTAGTTACTTTGTTGTTAATGAGTCCACAGGTGATTTGACTACTCAAGTTGTTACAATTAATAATTTATTTAATAGGACAGGATTACAATATTTAATAAGTAGTATGCTTAATAATTTTATATCTTTTGCTCCTCTTGGCAATTTGATTATTGGTTTACTTGGAGTAGGTGTTGGATATAAATCGGGATATTTAAATTCTTTATTTAAAGTAATTGGAGAAAAAGTTCCTAGAAGATTTATTACTTTTGTAATTGTACTTCTTGGTATTATTTTTTCAATGTTTTATGAAGTTGGATATGTAATACTAATTCCCCTAGCGGCGATTATGTTTATGAATTTAGGTAGACATCCGTCCGCAGGTATTTGCGCAGCTTATAGTGGAATTACCTTTGGATATGGAGCCAATTTTATTATTAATAGATTAGATAGTATATTACTTACTTATTCTAATAAGGCTGCTATGGTACTTGATTCTTCATATAAAATTAATATATATGGTAATATTATTTTTACTATTATTAGTACAGTACTTCTTTCTTATGTAGGAATGATGATTACTGAGAGATTTATTATTCCAAAACTTGGTAAATATACTTTTGATGCTGAAGAACCTTCTCAAGAAGGTGAGGTATCTAAAAAAGAAAGAAAAGGACTTATTATTTCTTTAATTGCTACTTTTGTTGTAATTTTAATACTTGGATATTGTATAATTAAAGGTCTTCCTTTTTCAGGATTATTACTTGATTTAAAACAAGGTAGATATGTTGATATGTTGTTTGGAGAAGGTTCATATTTTTATAAGGGTTCTGTTGTTATATTTTCTTTTTTACTTATATTTAGTTCACTTATATATGGTATTAGAACTAAATCAATTGATGATAATAGAGATTTAGTTGATGGAATGAGTTATTACTTAAAAGATGTTGCTTCTCTATTGGTACTGATATTTTTTGCTGCTCAGTTTGTACTTATATTTAAAGAAACTAATATTGGTTTATTTATTGTGGCATCTTTATCTGAACTACTTAATGGACTTGAATTATCAGGATTATCTCTTGTTATTATTACTTTCTTAGTAGTAGCTGTTAGTTCGTTTTTTGTACCAATGGCATCTACTAAATGGGCAATGCTTAGTCCTACGATTGTTCCAATGTTTATGCAAGCTAGTATGTCTCCAGAATTTGCTGGTGCTGTATTTAGGGCTGCTGATAGTAGTATGAAAGGACTTACACCTTTATTTAGTTATTTTGTAATTTTAATAGGTTTTTTACATATTTATAATAAAAGAAAGAATGATGTTATTACGATTACTGATGCAATGAGTTTAATGGTTCCTTATACAATAGCATTTACAATTGTTTGGTTTATTATTATGCTTGCATTTTATATTATTGGTATACCAATTGGCATAGATACTAGGGTTATGTTATAGGAGATATTTTTTAATATGTTCAATAACATATTTGTAATTTATTGCTGCAGGAAAATGATAAAACTTTAAGGAGGTATTTATTAATGGATAATTTAGGGCCAATTTATTTTATAGACTATCAAAAAAAAGAAATGATATGTGAATTTATTAATGGTTATCCATTTACTTTGAAAAATGACTTATCTATTAGAACTATAAGTGATGGATTTATTGGCGTTAGAAATAGAGATAATTTATATGGAATACTTGATTTTAAGGGTAAAGAAATTATTCCGTGCAAATATAGATTTATTTCTAAAATTGGGGAAAATAGATTTAGAGTTACTAAAGATGTAAAAGAAGGCTTATTCAATATGGAAGGTAAAGAAATAATTCCATGTGATAAGTATTCTTGTATCGGCCCATTTCGTGAAGGATATAGTGTTGTTAAAAAAGCTTCTCCTGGTATATTAGGACATTGGGGTTTAATTGATATTAATGGTAATGAAATAATACCTTGTGATAATGATGGACTGGAAGATTTTTCGGAAGGAAAAATTGCTGTTTATAAAAATTTAAAATATGGGTATATGGATATTAATGGTTCTTTAATAATTCCTTTTGAGTTTGAAAAAGCAAATAAGTTTAAAGGAGGAATTGCTTCAGTTAAAAAGAATTCTTTATGGGGCTATATTGATGAAGAAGGAAGAAAAATAACGAATTTTGAATACAATAATGCATACGAGTTTGATGGTGATTTGGCTATTGTTCAAGATAAAAATAACTTATGGGGATTAATAAATAAAAGTGGTGAGATTGTTGTTCCGTTTGTGTACAAGGAAATTCATAAATTTAATAATAATTTTTTAGTTCAGGATAATAATAATTTATGGGGTTATCTTGATGAAAAAGGGAATAAAGTAATTGAATGTAAATTTAATGGTGCATCTAATTTTAGTGAAAAAATTGCACCTGTCCAAAATAAAGATGGTCTTTGGGGCTATATTGATTATGATGAAAATGTAATAGTTAAATTTGAATATGCTAAGGCTTATAGATTTTCTGAAGGCGTATCTCCTGTTCAAAATAAAAAAGGTTTATGGGGATTTGTCAATACGAATGGTGAAATGGTTACTCCATTTATTTTTAGAGAGGTAAAAGTTTTTTTTGAGGGCCCGTGGTATGGAAAAGATGTTGAGGGAAATTGGCAAGTAATGAAAAATGGTAGACCATGTATTAGGACTAATATTTATTATTGTGCTGATTTAATATATGACGATAAAAAAATAGAAACAGTTACTGCTACTAATAGAGGAGATTTAGAAAAGTTAAAAAAAGAGGCTTTAGAAAACTTTTATAATAGTAGTGAATTTAGAAAAAAACATTAATATAAGTTATAAGAACAGAAATGTTCTTTTTCTTTATAATTAAATCTAATTAATGGATGTTTCTATTAGAAGATTTCCGCGGATTAACTTGTTAATCCGTTAGCGTAAGCGGTTAATAATAAAAATGTAGAAATAAACTATATTATTTATGTTTGAAATATAGATATTTAATGGTATAATATGGTAGTAAGAAAGAAGTGATGTTATGAGTTTAACTGCAGGTATTGTAGGATTACCTAATGTTGGTAAATCTACTTTATTTAATGCTATTACAAAGAAAAATATATTAGCAGCTAATTATCCGTTTGCTACTATAGATCCTAATGTAGGAGTAGTTACTGTTCCAGATAAAAGAGTAGAAGTATTAGAAAAAATGTATACCCCTGAAAGAACAATTCCTACTACTTATGAATTTACGGATATAGCAGGTCTTGTAAAAGGTGCTAGTAATGGTGAAGGACTTGGTAATAAGTTTTTATCACATATTAGAGAAGTAGATGCAGTAGTAGAAGTAGTTAGATGCTTTGAAGATGAAAATATTATTCATGTAGATGGTAATGTTGATCCGATAAGAGATATTGAAGTAATCAATGTAGAATTAGTTCTTTCGGATTTAGAGATTGTTGATTCAAGAATTAATAAAATTGGAAAAAAAGCTATGACTACGAAGAATAAAGATGATATTAAAGAAATAGAACTATTAGAAAGAATTAAGAAAGCTCTTGAAGAGAATATTCCAGTAAGAAAATTAGGACTAGATGATGAAGAAAAAAAGATTATTAGTTCATTTAATTTAATTACTTTAAAACCTATTATATATGCTTTAAATGTAGGAGAAGATGAAGTTACTAATGGTAATGAATATACTAAGAGGGTTATTGAATATGCTGAAAAAGAAGGATCTGAAACAGTTATTATTTGTGCTAAATTAGAAAGTGAATTATCCGAACTTAATGATGATGAAAAGAATGAGTTTTTAAAAGAACTTGGTATTAATGAAAGTGGTTTAGATGCTCTTATTCATAAAACATATAAACTATTAGGACTTGCTACATTCTTTACAGTAGGAAGTGATGAAGTTAGAGCATGGACTTTTAGAAAAGGAATGAAAGCTCCTGAATGTGCTGGTATTATTCATAGTGATTTCGAAAGAGGATTTATTAAAGCTGAGGTTATGTCTTATGAAGATTTAATTACTGCTGGCAGTGAACTTAAGGTTAGAGAAAATGGTAGAGCTAGAATAGAAGGTAAAGAATATATTATGCAAGATGGAGATATTTGCCATTTTAGATTTAATGTTTAGAAAGGATAAAATATGAAAGATAGAAAAGATATTGATATTAAGTATACTTGGGATTTAGAAAAGATTTATAGTAGTATCTTAGACTTTAATAAGGACTATGAATTGGTTAAGAATAAGATAAATGAATTATTTAAGTATGAAAAAAAGATGACTGATAATAGTGATAATTTCTATAATACTATTAAGTTATCTTTTGAAATTGAAAGAATAATTGATAAATTATCTGTATATACTAGTTTATCTTTTGATTTAGATACATCGAATAATGAAATGCAAGAACTTAGTGAAAGAGTATCTAATTTAAGAAGTGAGTATTCTAAGAATAGTTATTTTATTGTACCTAGTATTTTAAAATTAGATAGAAAAACTATTGATAAGTATATGGAAGAAGTACCTAAATTAAAAGAATATGAAGTATCTATTAATGAAATATATAGGTATAAAGATCATACTTTAAGTGATGAAGAAGAAAAACTACTATCGAGTATTGGTAAGATAGTGGGTAACTGTTATGACACATATGAACTTTTTAAAGATTGTGATATGACTTTTGATAATATTATAGATGAAGATGGTAAAGAAGTAGAACTTAATAATAGTACTTATTCACTTTATATTGAGAGTAAAGATAGAAAAGTTAGAGAGAATGCTTTTAAATCTTTATATAAAGAATATAAGAAATATGCTAATACTTTTGCTTCTTTAATATCTACGAATATGAAAGAGTTATCGACTTTGGCTAAGATAGAAAAATATAATAGTGCAATAGAGATGAGTTTATTTAGAGATGATGTTAGTATAGACGTTTATAATAATTTAATTGATAGTGTCCATAATCATATTGACTATATTTATGATTATTATAAATTAAAAAAAGATATTATGGGACTAGATGAATTTCATTTATATGATATATATGTTCCTATGCAGAAAGATTACGATAAAAAATATGAATATGAAGAAGGAAAGAAAACAATACTTAAAGTACTTGAAGTATTTGGGGATGAATATATAAATAAGGTAAAAGAAGCATTAGATAGCAGGTGGATAGATGTCTATCCTACGAAAGCTAAGAGAACTGGAGGATACTCTGGTGGTAGTTATGATACTTATCCTTATATACTACTCAATTATCAAGATAAATATAATGATATGTCTACTTTAATTCATGAGATGGGACATTCTATGCATAGTTATTATTCAAGAACTTATAATGATTATCAGAATAGTGAATATCGCATTTTTGTAGCAGAAGTAGCTTCTACAGTTAATGAGTTATTACTTAGTCATTATATGATTGAGCATAGTAATAGTAAAGAAGAAAAACTATCTATTCTTAATAACTTAATGGAATTATATAGAGCTACAATATTTAGACAGACAATGTTTGCGGAGTTTGAAAAGAAGATATCTAATATGATCGATAATGAAGAAGTTTTAACTAGTGATAAATTATCAAATATGTATTATGATTTAAATAAGTTTTACTTTGGAGATTCTGTAGTAGTAGATGATGATATTAGATATGAATGGGAAAGAATACCTCACTTCTATTATGATTTTTATGTATATAAATATGCTACTGGACTTAGTGCTGCAACTTATATTGTAAAGAATATATTAAATGGCAAAGAGGGAGCAGTAGATTCTTATATTGAATTCTTAAAATGTGGAGGAAGATTATCTCCTTTAGAATCTCTTAAGGTAGCAGGTGTTGATCTTGCTGATAAAAAAGTAGTAGACTCTGCTTTAGAGGAATTTAAAAATATTCTTGATATGTATAAAGAAAATATGTAAAACTAAAAGAGACAATTTAATGTCTCTTTTAGTAATTATATATTAATTAAAATAGTTATTTAAATATGATATTAAATTATCAGCATTTGTATAGTAAGTATAGTAATCAGAAGTATTACTTTCTTTTAGTATTAATGAGTTATTATCTATTATTTCAATATCTGAGATATCATTATTGTAATTTATAATTACTTTTTTATAACAAGTATTTAAATCACCTAGAAATGGACCATTATCAGATAGTTTATTCCATTTTTTCTTTACTTCTTTTAGTACATCGTTATTTAATATATTGGTTGTTCCATCACATTTTAATGTGTATATTTCATAGTCTTCTTTTAGAATATTATCTATCCAATTATTTTGCTTTTTTGTTAGGAGAAGTACTCCTATTACAAGTAGTATGATTATCGGTAAGACAATTAATATTATTTTTTTATTTTTCATTATATCATCCTTTCATCTTATAAGATAATATTATCATTTTGTTATTTTTATGTCAATCTTTTAGATATGACTTTATTTTTTTTTAATTATACTATATAATTAAGGTGGAGGTAAAGGCTATGGAACTTTATGAACTTAGAAATAAATATAATGATTTAAATAATAGATTAAATGATTTAAGGAGGTCTCTTTGACTTAGATAATAAGATTAAAAGAGAAGAAGAAATTAATAATTTAATGCTAGATAGTAATTTTTGGAATGATAGTGAGACTGCTAATAGATTGGTAGGAGAACTTAAAAGTATTAAGAATATTGTTAGCAATATGGAAGATTTATCTAATAGTATTAGGGGTAATTTAGATGTTGTTGAAACCGAAGAAGATGTTGATATTCTTAATATGGCTGAAGAAGAAATACCTAGTATTTGTGATAAATTAGATAAATTAGAACTTGAGACTTATTTAAGTGGAGAGTATGATAATTGTAATGCTATTTTTGAGATACATGCTGGAGCAGGTGGTACAGAGTCTTGTGATTGGGCTAATATGTTATATAGAATGTATATGAGATATGCTAGTAGTGCTGGATATACCTTAGTAGAACTTGACAAACAAGAAGGAGAAGAAGCGGGTATTAAGTCTGTTATGTTTCAGATTAATGGTAATAATGCATATGGGTATTTAAAGAGAGAAAAAGGTGTACATAGACTTGTTCGAATTAGTCCATTTGATGCTGGTAATAGAAGACACACCTCTTTTGCATCAGTTGATGTTATGCCAGAGATTGATAAAAATATTGATATTGAAATTAATGAATCTGATATAAGAGTAGATATTTATCGTAGTAGTGGCCCTGGTGGTCAAGGTGTTAATACAACAGATAGTGCTGTTAGAATTACACATATTCCTACGGGTATTGTTGTTACTTGTCAGAATGAAAGAAGTCAAATCAGAAATAAAGAAAAGGCTTTAGAAGTGTTAAAGAGTAAACTTTATTTAATAGAAATAGAAAAACAAAATGAAAAATTAAATGGTATAAGGGGAGAACAACTTAGTAATGGATGGGGTTCTGCTAAAAGAAGTTATGTAATGTGTCCTTATACCTTAGTAAAAGATAATGACTCAGGATATGAATCTAGTAATGTTAATGATATATTAGATGGTAATATAGAGAGTATGATTGAAGTGGGACTTAAAAATTAGAATAAAAGGGAGAGGTAGTTATGGGAATACTAGAGTATTTTAGAAAGAAAAAAGTAGATAGTATTATTGAAGCAGTTAAAAAGAAAAATCTAGGTAAGAGGTATTTTATGCTTATACTTGGATGTTTAATTGTAGCTTTTGCTTTTAATTTGTTCTTTTTAAGATATAATATTGTTTGCTTTGGTATAAGTGGACTTTCAATCGTACTTGATAAATATGGTATTAATCCATCTTTATTTATAATGATAGTTAATATTATTCTTTTAATTATTGCTTATTTTGTACTTGGATTTGATAGTACGAAGAATCAATTAGTTGGTGCTCTAATATATCCCGTATTTATTGAAATTACCAAATTTATTACAGATAAAATTGATTTAGGTAACACTGAAATGGTTGTTATTGCACTACTTGGAGGAGTATTTGCAGGAGTAGGATATGGTCTTATTTATAAGAGTAATTTTTCTACGGGGGGTACGGATGTTATTATTGAAATAATTTGTAAATATTTAAAATTATCAATGGGTACTGCTGGCCTTATTGTTAATTCTATAATTATTGCATTTGGTAAAATAGCCTTCTCATGGAGTACTGTTCTATATGGCATATTAGTGTCGTATTTGATATCAATGTTTACAGACAAAGTTTTACTTGGTATATCTAGATGTAAAGCCTTTTATATAGTAGTAAATAAAGAATTAGAATTTGAAGTTAAAGAGTATCTTTTATCAATAGATGGTGTTGGTACTACGGTTATTGATGCTGAAGGTGGATATTCGGAAAAGAATCAGACTCTTCTTTTAGCGGTTGTTCCGACAAGAAGTTATTTTGTAGTAAAAGATGGATTAAGAGAAATAGATAAAAATATTTTCTTCCTTGTATGTGATTCATATGAAGTTAGTAATAAGGAGGGAGATTTGTGGTATTAGAAATTGAAAAAATTAAAAATAGGATTAGAGAAAAAAACTATTGGAAAAATTTTTGTATGTTTGTTTTTGGTATGACTTTTAGTGCAGTATCTGTATGTGTGTTTTTTACCCCTAATGATGTTGTTACTACTGGTAGTACTGGACTTGCAATACTACTTAATAAATTTATTAATATTGATTTATCTTTAATTATTCTTGCTCTATCAGCAATATTATTGGTTCTTGATTTTGGTGTATTTGGAATAGAACATGGATCAAGAAATATATTAGGCACTATTTTATATCCAATATTTATAAAAGCATCCAGTTTACTTACTAATTATGTATTTTTTAATAATACTTCTTTATTCTTACTAATACTTGTTGGAGGAATATTTTCTGGTATTGGATTTGGACTTGTTAAAAAGTCTGGTTATAGTTTAGGGGGGTTTTATACATTATATGATCTTTTAAATAAAAGATTTAGAATTTCTATTGGTAAAGCTAATTTAATATGTAATATGACTATTATTATAGCTAGTTTATTTATATTTGGGCTTGATAAGTGTATATATGCTTTTATTGGATTATATGTAGCTTCTTATGTTGGAGATAGAATTATGATAGGTATATCTAGAAATAAGGCTTTTTATATTGTTACTAGTAAACCTAATTTAATTAAAGATTATATAGTAAATAATTTAAATCGTACTGTTACGGTAGTTAATGCTAAAGGTGGATATTCGGATAGAAAGAAAAAAATGCTTTTATGTGTAATGCCTACGAGAGAGTATAATATAGTTAAAGAAATAATTAGTGAAATTGATAATAAAGCATTCTTTTTAATTACTGATAGTTATTATGTGTCTAAATAGAAAATATTGTTAAATATTTGTATGGACTTTTAAAATAATATAAAAAATGTTATAATTGTTTTTGAATATGAAAGGAGTAGTATGGAGTTAATTAGAATTAGTGATGTGCAGAAGACTTATAAGACAGGTACTGTTGCCCTTTATGATGCTAATCTTAGTATAAAAAAAGGTGAGTTTGTCTTTGTTATAGGTGCTTCTGGTAGTGGCAAATCAACACTTATTAAAATGTTATATAGAGAAGAAAAACCTGATAGGGGTTCGATTATCATTGGAGGAATTAATGTAGCAAAGCTTCGTAATAGAAAAGTATATGCTTTAAGAAGAAAATTAGGAGTAGTATTCCAAGACTTTAAGTTACTTCCTAAACTTACAGTGTATGAAAATGTTGCTTTTGCAATGGAAGCTTTAGGGTATGATAAGAGAGAAATACATAAAAGGGTAATTGAAGTGTTAGATTTAGTAGGTCTTAAAAATGTTGTTAGAAAATATCCTGATCAAATATCGGGAGGAGAGCAGCAAAGAGTGGCTATAGCTAGGGCAATAGTTAATAGACCTAAACTGCTTATTTGTGATGAGCCTACGGGTAATTTGGATCCTGATACTTCAATGGAAATTATGAAAGTACTTGAAAATATAAATGCTATGGGGACTACTATTGTTATGGCTACGCATGATAGAGATATAGTTGATAGAATGCAAAAGAGAGTTATTTTATTAGATCATGGTAAAATAATAAAAGATATTGAGAAGGGAAGTTATGTTCATGAAACCGTTTAGAGCTATAAAAAGATATTTTAGGGATGCTCTTCATGGAGTATTTAGAAACTTTTCTTTATCTCTTGCCTCTATTTCATGTATTACTATTACTTTAATAGTTGTGGCAGTATCTTTAATTCTTTCTTATAATGTTGAACATTTTTCTGATTCTATTAGAAAAGATGTTACGGTTGTTATGTTTTTAAAGAGTGATACTACAAGTGAAGATGAAGAAAGAATTAAGAAAGAATTAGAAAGTATTGAAAATATAGAAAATAGTAGTATTGAATTTAAGAGTAAAGAACAGTCCGCTAAAGAATTGAAAGCGGGAAGCGATATATTTGCTAATACAGTTGATTCTTGGACTACTGAAACGAATCCTTTACTTGATAGTTATATGTTTAAAGTTAAAGATATTGAAAAAATAGATAATACTGTTAAAGATGTAAAAAGTTTATCTTTTACAAAAGATAAAGTTAATAATATTAATTATGGTGAAGATATTGTTCATCAGTTAGTTGTTGTATTTAATATCGTTAGAAAGGTATGCATAGTAGCAGTTCTTGCATTAGTACTTGTTACTGCATTTTTAATTGCGAATACAATTAAACTTGCTATATATTCGAGAAAAAGAGAAATAGAGATTATGCGACTAGTTGGAGCTTCTAATATATCAATTAAAATTCCATTTATAATAGAGGGATTATTTATTGGTATATTTGGTTCTATTGTCCCAATACTTATTACTATATTTGGATATGGTTCTTTATATGATTTCTTTGATGGTAAATTATTTGGTTCACCTCTTGCAAGTTTAGTAGAACCTATGCCATTTGTTTATGAAACATCAATAGTACTTCTTATTATTGGCATAGTAGTGGGTATGATAGGTAGTTATCAAGCTGTTAGAAAGTATTTAAAAATATAGGTTCATTTTGAATCTATATTTTTTTCTATTCCGTATGTTTTAGAATTGGTATCATAAAAGATATAATTATGGGGTGGATAATATGTTAGGTATGTAAATATTATATATGTTATTATTATTACTGGTATTATTAATTTATTTACTATTTTAATATGTGGTGCTTTTAGAATATTGTAGCTTATTATTTCCTTGATGATATAGATTATAAATAAGAGTATTATAGATATGATTAGATTTTCACCAATTAGTTTGTATAAGGGTATGTATATAACTAAATATATTGGTATTATTACTATAGATGTAAACCATAATTGAAAGGGATAATTATTATAATTAATATTATTCTTTTTTAATATTAAATAATCGATTATTCCATATAGTAATGATGATGTAAATAATATTTTCATATGTTCCCAAATACTTTCATTTACGGGAAAGAAGATAGAAGTAATAAAACTAGGAAATATTGTATATACAAAGTGAGATATAAATGATATTAGAAATATTCCTAGTACTGCTATTAATCTGGTTTTTTTTAAATTTAATTTCATACTTACCTCTAATATATTTAATGATAATAAAAAGGGAATTAGTACTTTTTTATTTAATTTTAATTATATTTTTATTATGAAATAAGGGAAAAATTAGAATTAAATTGGTTAAAATGAGTATACTAATATAGAAAGAAATTTATACATTTTCGGAATTGAATTCCGAAAATGTTGACATATCAAATAAAGTATGATATTATTTTAGTGGGTGGTAAAATGAAATATATTTCTAGGGCAATGGAAGAAAAATTAGTTTCTATGATTGACAAATATCAGGTTATTATGATAACAGGGCCAAGGCAAGTAGGGAAAAGTACTTTATTAAGTTATATTTCAAGAAAATTGAATAAAAATATTAATAAAGTTACTTTGGATGATTTAATCCTAAGGAGTCAAGCCCAGGATGATCCTGAATTATTTTTAAGAACACATGAAACTCCATTAATAATTGATGAATTTCAAAAGGCTCCAGAGCTTTTATCCTATATTAAAATGATTGTTGATAATGATAATGAAAAAATAGTTTTTGGTGAAAAAGAAAATATTGAAACTTTATATTTTCTAACTGGAAGCCAAATTTTTGAAACAATGGAAGAAATATCTGAATCACTTGCTGGTAGAGTTGGTATACTTGATTTATATGGATTGTCAGAAAGGGAAATTGAAAAAAAAGAAAGTGGTTTATTTATACCTAATATTAATGATATTAAAAAAAGAGAAAGAACTGAATATAAGTCTACAATTAATCTGTATAAAAAAATATATAGAGGTTCCTATCCTGAATTATATACAACTGATAAAGATATAGAAAAATATTATAGTGATTATTTTAGAACTTTTATTGAAAAAGATATTAGGAAATTAATTAATATTAAAGATGAAAATAAATTTATTAAGTTTGTTTCTTCGTTAGCAGCGAGAACGGGGCAAGAATTTATTGCTTCTCCAGTAGCTTCAGAAGTAGGTATTGATGATAAAACTGCTAGTTCATGGTTATCTATTTTAAAAAATACGGGTGTTATTTATTTATTACAACCATATATGAATAATAGTGTTGGTAGAGCTGTAAAAAGAGAAAAAGTTTATTTTACAGATACAGGTTTGGCATGTTATTTAGCTGGTTATGTTGATTACATCACACTAGAAAAAAGCGCTTATAGCGGTCCAATATTTGAAACTTATGTTGTTGGTGAAATAATTAAATCTTTTGTAAATTATGGAAAGGATGCAAGAAAACATTTATATTATTATAGGGACAATAATCAAAAAGAAATTGATTTATTAATTAATTATAATAATGTTATTTATCCTATTGAAATTAAAAAAAGTGCTAATCCTGGTAAGGATGCTATTAAAAATTTTGATGTTGTTAATAATTTTGAAATGCAAAGAGGAAATGGTATAGTACTTTGTATGACAAAAGATATAATAGCATATGACGAAAATAATTACATGGTCCCTATTGAATATATATAGGTTATTATCTACTATAGGGTTATTCAAACTAACTTTGTTAGTTTGACCGCCAAAGGCGGAAATAATATAATAAAAAATATATAAAAGGCTTTATTTTAGGCTTTTTTTTTGGTACAATAAATAATGTGATTATATGAAGAAAATGTATATATTTATTGGTATTTTTATTATATTTATAGTGTCAATTACAATAATAGGATCTTTTATTGTTATGGGGGGTACTCCTGTTAAAGTAGATAAAGATATTCTTACTATGCAGAGTAATAAAGAGGTTTATTTTAATGTATATGGTTATGATATAAATAATCCTAATATTATTGTAAATCCATATGGCAATAGTCCGCTTACTGTCTTAGTTATGTTTACATCAAATGATTATAGTGAAGTATCTATTACTGTTAAAGGAAAATATGATAATGATATCAATTATACTTTCTCTAAAGATAAGTATCATTTAATTCCGATATATGGTTTATATCCTGATTATGATAATACTATTATTGTTAGATGTGAAGGTAGTGAGAAGGTTATTAATATTAAAACAGATGCATTACCTGATGACTTTACATTAAGTGAGAATATGGCTTATGATAACTATAGTTTTTATAATGTAAATTACCCTTATGCAATAGATAGTTATGGAGATGTTAGATGGGTTTTAAATGAACATTATTTTGGTAATATGACAGTATTAGATAATTCTAATCTTATTATTGGAAGTAACTATTATAATGAAGATGAGGATAGTACGATTAGTTTTTATAGAATGAATTTACTTGGTAAGATATATGGGGAATATCTACTAAAAGATAATTATTATGGATTAAATGGTATATATGATGATAATGTTCTTGTTAAAAGTGATAAGTATTTAGTAATGGATATGCAGACTGGTAATATTATTAAGAAACTAGATGAAGTAGATGATAGTATATTTAGTAATAATATTTTTGATTTATATAAAAATGTTAGTAATTATAATATTGGTAAATCAGTTAGATTTGGTAAATTATCTAGTACTGAAACTAGTAATATAAGTAGTGTTTTACTTAAGTATTCTAAATATAAAGATGATGATATTACTATTAGTATAGATAGTAATAGAATATCCATTAGTAATGATGGGGATGATGTAATATATATTATCTTGGATAAGTTTTTAGATAAAAAAGTATATGAAGTAGTAGACACTAAGTATATTAATTTAGAAGGATTAAATGGTAAATATACTATATATTACAAGATTAATGATAAAATATATAAGACAGACTATTATATAGAGGTATAGATATGGAAAGAATTATATTACATGTAGATGTAAATAATGCTTATCTTAGTTGGACTGCTATATGGTTATTAAAAAATGGACATAAAACGGATATTAGAGAAAGATATGCTATTATTGGAGGAGATGAATCGCAAAGAAGAGGTATTGTTCTTGCTAAAAGTAATCCTTGTAAGAAAAAAGGAGTAGTAACTGCTGAGACTATTGGTTCTGCTAGAAGAAAGTGCCCTTATTTAGAAGTATATGCTCCGAACTTTAAGGTGTATAAATATTTTTCTGATAAGATGTATGAATATTTAAGTACTTATACGGATATTATTGAAAGATATTCTATTGATGAATGTTTTCTTGATTATACTGGTAGTTTAAAGTTATTTGGTGATCCTATAAAGATTGCTTATAAGATTAAGGATGATATATATAAGAAATTTGGTTTTACTGTTAATGTTGGGGTGGGTAATAATAAATTACTTGCAAAAATGGCTAGCGATTTTGAAAAGCCTAATAAAGTTCATACTTTGTTAAGTAATGAAGTAGTAAGTAAAATGTATCCTTTACCGATTGAGGATTTATTTATGATTGGTAAGTCTAGCAGTAAGAAACTTAGAGAAATGGGGATTAATACGATTGGTGATCTTGCTATTTATCCAGAAGATGAACTTATTAAGAGATTTAAAAAAATGGGTAAGATGATGCATGAGTTTGCTAATGGTATTGATGATAGCTCTGTTCATTTTGAAAGGGAAGCTGCGAAGAGTATTTCTTCATCAACAGTACTACCATATAACTATAGCGATGATAAAATGTTAAGAGAAGTTATTATGAATTTATCTAAGAGAGTAGGTAGACAATTAAGATACAATAAGATGTATGCTGTTACGATTGGTATTTGGCTTAAATACAGTTATTTTGAAAAGATTAGTAAACAAGAAAAACTTGATATTAGTATCTCTACTGATGAAGAAATATATGAAAATGCTTATAAGATATTTGATAAATTATGGAATCATGATGATGGCGTTAGAAGTATTTGTGTATTTATAAGTGGACTATCTAATGAGAAGAAGAGGCAACTATCAATATTTGATATGGATAGTAGTAATAGAAATGATGGAGATAATGAAAAAGTACAAAAATTAATTGATGAAATACAAAATAAATATGGAAAAAATATTATTAATTATGCTAACATGAAGGAGAATGATAAAAGATGAATAATGAAATAATTAGTGAAATAGCAAATGATTTAAATATTAAGAATAGTCAGATTGAAGCAGTACTTAAACTCTTGGAAGAGGGTAGTACAATTCCTTTTATTGCGAGATATCGAAAAGAAGCTACTGGTGCTTTAGATGAGGAACAGATTAGAAGTATTAGTGAGGTATATGAATATCAAGTTAATTTACTTAAGAGAAAAGAAGATGTTATTAGATTAATAGATGAAAAAGGTCTGCTTACTGATGAGATTAGAGATAATGTTATGAAGTGTTCTAAGCTTGTTGAGGTTGAAGATATTTATAGACCTTATAAGGAAAAGAAAAAGACAAAGGCTACGGAAGCTATTAAGAATGGATTAGAACCATTAGCTAAAATTATTATGTCTTTTAAAAGAGCAGATATTAAGAAAATTGCTGAGTCTTATTTGAATGATAATGTTAAGACAGTAGAAGATGCAATACAGGGAGCTAAATATATTATTGCAGAGTGGATTAGTGATAATGCTTTTTATCGAAAATATATTAGAAATAATATGAAGAATAATGGAGTTATTCATACTAAATTAAAAAAAGGAGCAGAAGACTCCTGTAAAGTATATGAGATGTACTATGATTATGAAGAAAAACTGAAATATATTAAACCTCACAGAGTACTTGCTATAAATAGAGGAGAAAAAGAGGGTATTCTTACTGTTAGTATAACAATTGATAATGACTATGTATTATCTTTTCTAGATAGTAAGATTATTAAAGATGGTAATGAAGAGAGTACGGAGATAGTTAAAGATGCGATTAGAGATAGTTTTAAGAGATTAATACTTCCTAGTATTGAAAGAGAAGTAAGGGCAGAACTTAAAGAAGTAGCGGAAGAAGGGGCTATAGATATTTTTGGTAAGAACTTAGAAAATTTACTTCTTACTCCTCCAATGAAAGATATTACAGTACTTGGCTTTGATCCGGCTTTTAGAACAGGATGTAAATTAGCGGTTGTAGATAGTACCTCTAATGTACTAAATATATCAGTTATTTATCCACATGAACCACATAATAAATGGGATGAAGCCAAGGATAAGATTAAAGAGTTAATTAAGAAATATGATATTGATGTTATATCAATTGGTAATGGTACTGCTTCAAGGGAAAGTGAGAAATTAGTCGCAGAAGTTATTTCAGAATATAAGGATAAGGATGTTAAGTATGTAATAGTAAGTGAAGCTGGAGCTAGTGTATATTCGGCCAGTCCTCTCGCTATTAAAGAATTTCCTGATTTAACAGTAGAAAAAAGAAGCGCTATTAGTATTGCAAGGAGATTACAAGATCCGTTATCAGAACTTGTTAAGATTGATAGTAAGAGTATAGGGGTAGGACAATATCAACATGATGTTAATGAGAAGAGACTTGATGAATCTTTAGACTTTGTTGTTTCCAAATGTGTTAATAATGTTGGGGTTAATGTTAATACTGCTAGTCCATCAATACTTAAATATATTTCTGGTCTTACGAAATCTTCGATTGATAAGATTCTTAAATATAGGGAAGAGAAGGGTAAGATTAAGTCGAGAGAAGAGCTTATTAGTAAGAAGATTGTAACTCCTAAAGTGTATGAACAGTCGATTGGATTTATGAGAGTAATTGATGGAGATAATCCAATGGATATTACTCCGATACATCCAGAAAGTTATGATACTACAATTAAGTTATTAGAAAAACTTGGATTTGGTATTAAAGATTTAGGTAGCGATAAACTTACTAAGTCACTTAGTAGTATTAATATCGATAATTTATCTAAGGAATTAGGTGTTGATAAATATACTCTTGAAGATATTATTAAGGCCCTTGAAAAACCTAATAGGGATTATCGTGATGATTTTGAAAAACCAATACTAAAGAGTAATATTTTAAAATTAGAGGATTTAACGGTTGGTATGGAACTATCTGGTACGGTTAGAAATGTTGTTGACTTTGGAGCATTTATTGATATTGGTTTACATGAAGATGGTCTTGCTCATATATCTAAACTAACAGACAAATATATTAAACATCCAATGGAAGTAGTATCAGTAGGTGATATAGTTACCTGCTACGTGGATAAGATATCACTTGATAAGGGAAAAGTTAGTTTGTCTTTGATTAAGCCTAATACTATGAATGGTTAAGTAAAATATAATGTTATTAAGATAGTACTATATATAATTATTTAAAAAAAATAGATTTAATGCTATAATTAGTAAAAGAGGTGTAGAATGAAAGAAAAAAAAGAATTAATAAGTCAAAATGAAATGTTAGAATTTGTAGTAGGAATAATTCTTCTTGCAATTGGTTTATTTATGTTATCGATGCATGTTAGAGTTTATTCTGGATGGTTCGCAGGATTTACTATTGGATCTATTAGAGTAGCATCTGGTGCTGTTACAATTCCACTCATTATAGGAGTAATATGGTATGTAGCTAGACCAAAATCAAAGTTAGCTAAATGGCTATGTCTATTAGGAAGTCTAATAATTGTTGTTTCAATTATTATGAGCATTCAAATTAACTGGGTATCATCAACATTATTTGAATACTTATTAATATTTGGATTATGTGCTGTAGGTATAGGATTAATATTAAAAACAATATTTATTGATAGAAAAAATAGTTAAGTTTATTATAATTATATCAAGATAAAATTATCAATTTAAATATTAAGCGGTGGTATAAATAATGCTACTGCTTTTTATATAAGAATATATTTATATTATTACAAACGAACTGATAATAAATAGCACAAGGTTTCTGAAAAAAGTTATAGATTTTTCTTTAAATCGGTGATAACTTGTAATTACAGAAGACATGGGGTATAAAAAACAAACCACTAGGGTTTGCTTATGTCAACATTGGAGCGAGTGTCGTAGATATCTACAACTCTTTCTCTAGTGATATGATAAATATCACTCACTACAAACATTTTATCAAATAAAACAAAAAGTAGCAATAATTTTTACGCTACTTTATTAATTCTTTTTTAATACTCTTACTTTTCCTGGAACTTCATTAATCCAACTTTCAATATCGTTTTCCATTCCTTCAGTTAAATAATTTACATTTAAATTACTGTGATTTTCAGAACCATGGAAATCACTTCCTGCGCTTATTAATAAACCTTTTTGTGTTGCATATTCATAAAGATATTTAACTTCATCTTCACTTTCAGGTTCATTACTAATCTCTATACCATCAATATATGGAGAACAAGAATCTAGAATTTCATCAACATTTATTCCTTTAGCATATTTATAAGGGTGTGCTAAAAATATTTTTCCACCATTATCATGAATTATTTTGCCTAATACATCAATAGTAGGCCATACGATATTCATATCAACATATAATGGAAAACTATTATCCATTGTACTTAATCTATAAAAATCGCTTACATTTGATAGATTATATTTAGATAAAAAACTTCGATTTTCTTCGGTTGTGCTTAACATTCTAAAGATTGCACCATGTGCAAATTCTTTTTCTGGATCATAAGGAATAGATTCATCTAATACTAAATTTAAATTTTTACATATTTCTACTAATTTATTGTAAATTTTCATTTGTCTTGTAGCAATTGTTCCATATTGCTCTTTTGCCCATGCACTAACTTTTTCTAATTCAAAACCATAACACAAAATATCATAAGTGACATTATTAATTATTGCATCGGCTTCCATACCATAAACTAAAGTGCCATTTTCACTAATCATACTTAAGTCTAAATCAGAATATGTGTCACAATTATCATGGTCTGTAATAGATAAATAAGATATTCCATTTGCTAAACATTGATTGACTATTTCATTAATGTCAAGAACGCCATCTAATGAATGATTTGAATGAGTGTGTAAATTAATTCTACTCATAGTATTCACCTTTTCCTTTCATTGATATTATACCATCTTTTTGGTATTTTTAAAACGATTTTAGATAAAAAACATACTTAATAAACATTTTACTAGCAAAAGTTAATGAAACTGATTTATTAGTTGCCAAGTATATACTTATATTTGGTATTTTTTTGTTTATATTTAATTCCTTTAAGTTTTTAAAATTTCTTTTTGCTAAATCTATAATTGCAAATCCAATACCCAAACCAATATTAGTAAATTCAGTAATTAACTCTTGACTTACAACTTCCATTTTAGGAACTAATTTAACATTATTTTGTAGTGCAACATAATCTAATAGCTTTCTACTATTGGATTCTTCTTTTTGTAATATAAGAGGAACATTATTTAAATCTTCAAAATTATTAATATTATCATCATAAAACTCTGGGTTATAAATAAATCCCTGCTTTAATTCTTTTATCTTTTCTAGATTAAGATTTGTTTCTTTAATATTGCTTTCATTAAATATAACAAAATCTAATTTTCCTAATTTTAAATCGTTTATTAGATTACTAGTTAAGTCATTTGTTATATTAATGTTTATATTAGGATAATCAAGATGAAAATCTTTTAAGGCATTTATTAAAACTAATTTTGTTAAAGTGGTGGAACATCCAATTTTAACTTTACCTTTAGATAAATCTTTGAATGAAGTAAATTCATTTTCAGCATTATTAATTAGCTCTAAAGCACCTTTAACATATTCATAAAACATTTTACCTTCCTCAGTAAGTTCCATACCTTTATTACTTCTTAAAAATAAAGTTCCACCTAATTGATCCTCTAACTTCTTTATTGATTGAGAAATAGCAGGTTGAGATATATGTAATTCTTCACTAGCTTTAGTCATGTGCTTATGTTTAGCTACAGTATAAAAAACTCTATATAATTCTAAATCTACATTCATTATAAGTTCTCCTTATGAACATTATAACATAAATATATTTTACTTATCAATATATTTGCAATAAAATGAAAGTGAAAGGAAGGATAATATGTTTAAAGATTTAAATGTTGTTATTGGAGTAACTGGCGGAATTGCTGCTTATAAAGCATGTGGAATAGTAAGTTATTTAAAAAGTGAAGGAGCAAATGTAGATGTAATAATGACAAGAAATGCTTGTGAATTTATTACACCATTAACACTTGAAACCTTATCTGGAAATAAAGTAATAACTGATATGTTTGAAAGACCAGATTATATTGATGTTAAACATATTAGTTTAGCAAGAAAAGCAGACTTATTTTTAATAGTACCAGCAACTGCAAATATAATTGGAAAAGTCGCAAATGGAATTGCTGATGATATGTTATCTACAACTATTATGGCAACAAAAGCTCCAGTAATATTTGCCCCTGCTATGAATAATGGAATGTATGAAAATCCAATTGTTCAAAATAATTTAGAAAAATTAAAATCTTATGGTTATAAGATTATTGAACCTTCCATTGGTCATCTTGCTTGTGGATATGAAGCTAAAGGTAAACTTCCTAAAAGTGAAGAGATAATTGACTATGTTAAGTTTTTGGTAAAGGAGAGAAAATAAAATGAAGAAAATAATTATAACTGCTGGTGGAACAAGTGAAAGAATTGATAATGTTAGAAAAATAACAAATTCATCTAGTGGTAAATTAGGAATGACGATTGCAAATCATTTATTAGAGGAAAAAAATGACCTAATGATTTACTATGTATGTTCAAAAAATTCATTAAGACCTACTGATAAAAGAGTTAAAGTTGTTGAAATAGATGGAACTATAGATTTAAAGAATACTATTGAAGGTTTACTTACAAATGAACACATAGATTATTTTATTCATTCTATGGCAGTATCTGATTACATGACAGACTATGTGACGACAATTGAAAGAATGAAGGAAAGTATTAAAGAACACGATGATATTGATGAGGCATTTAAAAATATTGAAGTTATTGGTGGAAGTAAAATATCTTCATATGAAGATAATCTAGTAATAGTATTAAAGCCAACTCCTAAAATAATATCTATTATCAAAAATTTAAGTCCATCAACATATCTAGTAGGATTTAAATTATTAGATGGAGTATCAAAAGAGGAATTGATTGAAGTTGCAAAAAGATTACGAAATAAAAACAATTGTGATTTAGTTGTTGCTAACGATTTATATAATATTAGAAATGGTGATCATATTGGTTATATAATCGATAAAACTAATAAAATAGAAGAAGCACATGGTAAAGATGATATAGCTAAAAAGCTAGTTAGAAAGATGTTTAATGATGGAAAAAGATAAAATAATATATATTCAAAATCTAAATACTGATATTGATAATTTATACAATGAATTATTAAATAAGAAATGTAAATTTATATGGGACAATATTTATTACGAAAGGAGAATCAATATGGATTGGAAATTACAATTAGGTATTTCTATAGTTGTTCCTATTGTTAGTTCTTTATTAACTTATTTAGCTGCTATTAAAAAATCAAAAAATGATGTTGAGGCAGTTAAAATATCAGCAGAAACAGAAATTAAAAAAATTAGAGAGGAATCAGATAAAGAGTTAAAAAAAATTCAAAAAGAAACAGATGAGAAAATTAGATTAAAAATTGCAGAAAATGATTTGACATCAAAAACTAATGAGGAACAATTGAAAAATGTTGCAACTTCTAAATTTTTAGAAGAATTTATGAAAGATCCTAAAAAATCTGCAGAGAGTTTAAAGGCAATGTAAGATGTTGCTAAAATGTTTCAAAATAATAAATAAATACCATAAAACAAGTTATATTAATGACTTGTTTTTAAATAATCTTCTAATTCAGATAGTCTAATCTTATTAGATAAGTTCTCTATAAATATCTCATTAAAATAATTAAAAGCAAGAAAAGTTACATCATTAATTATTATTCTATGGGGTTCAACATGGGTTAAGTTAGTTCTATCAATTTTTCTTATACTACCATTTATGATTTTTAATGTGGTATTGGAAAACTCACATATTAGATCTAACTTCTTTTTTAATGAAACAACTCCTTACTTAATAATATTTACCATAGTTTCATCTTTTCTTTATAAAGTAGGATAGTCTTTGTATCCTTCCAAGCTTGACTGCGTGAAACGGATAAAAAAAAGAACCATTATAAGGTTCTTACTATTTAATTTGGAGCGATAACTTTACTTATATTCGAAAAATTATACTCCCAAAGTTGTTTGATTAAATCAACTAAATAAATTATATCAGTTTTTGGGATTATTTCAAGATGTACAAATGAAATATTATAGATTTGTAATTACATCTTCTAAAAATTCAATAATTTTATTTATTACAAATAATTTAACTTTATCAACACCTTTGATACTATTTAATTCATTTTTTAACTCCATTAATTTATCTTTATCATTTATATAATAATCTTTTATATTTGAATAATTATATATTTTCTGCAGTGCATACCAAAATTCATAAATTTGTTCAATACTTTTACTTTCTATGTTTGATATTATTGCATTTATATTTAAAATGTCAGCAAAATTTTTATTTTGTATAAATTTATAATTGTTAGTTTCACAGTATTCTTTTAATTTACTTCCCCATTCATCACTTGTAAAAATAATATTAATTTGTGTTTCATTATCTCTTTTTTCCTTTTGATTTACCAATTTTTTAATATTATTTATATTTTTATGATATATTTCGGAAGTTTTTGGAGTTCCATCAAAAAGCCTATCTTCATTATATTTTCCATTTACAATACCTTTATCAATGTTTCTTTCCAGTTTATTAATTGCTTTATTTATCTTTGTTTTGCATACATCCATTTCTTCGATGCGGGATAAATAATTTACTATTTTTGAATACAATTCTAAATCATAATCATTATTTTCAATTTTTGTTATTAATTCGTCAATGATTGTATTTAATTCTTTCTCTGGTATAATCCACCAAGTTTTTAACTTATATAATGGATCATTTGGATTGTTTATTTCATTTAAAATCATATTTTTATAATCATTTAAAGTAATTTTTATTCTATCTTTATCTAAATATGAGTTTTCTATATAATCATCTACAAATCTAAATCCTACAACAAAATTTTTATATATGTAATCTGCTAATTGATTTCCTAAATAAACGGTACCAAATTCTTGATTGGGTTCCCAATTATAGGATTTTTTCCCTTGCTTTATATGCAGAGATTTAATAGTACAATATGAAAACAAATCATTCAAATAAATGTTTTCTACATCTTCATTTTTAATAATATTTTTTGTTTCTTCAACTAATCTATTAAAACATTGAAAAATAAATTGTACTGTTCTTAAGTTATAATATTTTTCATCTTCCAACTGTTTTAAAAATTTTTCCTTATTATTTTTTGCGGTTTTATTAGCATCAGTGTTTTTTATGATTGTATCTACAAATATATCGTATATATCATAAATATTAGCTCTGTAATAAATGACTTTTCCAATTAACTTTTCCTTTATTTCATTATATATACTATCTTCATTGAAAAGGTATTTAGTTCTTTGGATAATTTCATCTTTTGTAAATTGAAGCATAGTATTTTGATTTTGTTCATTCGATGGTAACCAAGAATCCTTTTTCTTTTTTTTATCTTCAATTTTAATATTATCAGAAAGTGCAATTAAGTATTTTAATTCTAAATTATTTTGATAATTAACTTTTCCAATTTTATTTTCATCGGCAACTATTATAACTTTTATGTTGTTGTGTTCCACCAATTCATTTATATATCCTAATATAGAATTTATATTTATGTTGCATCGTTCTAAATCATCAAAAAATATAATTAAATTATCAATTTTATATAATGCACTAATAATTTTACTTATCTTGCTATTTGAACTTTGAATAAATGTTTTATTAGCAATAAATTCACTTCCGACTTCTAGTCCAACATCAACAAATGGTAATATCTGCTTTATTTTTTCATTTTTAATTAACGATAGTGCTATTTTGTTTTTTATTTCTGATATATTATTTAGTCCATATAAAGAAACGTATATTGGCTTTTTATATTTACTATTCTTATTTTCTTTATTTTTTTGATATTCTAGTTCTAATTCTTTAATATATTTTTTGACAAAATATGTTTTTCCACTTCCCCAACTGCCATTGAGAAGTGTGGCATATTTTATATTCACATTATAAATATAATCGTTTAATTCATTTCTTATTTCTTTTTCACTTAAATACTTCAATATACATCACCAATAATATTTTATCACTAAAACTAAAAATATGGTCATTTCTTACAATATTTTTTATGACTTCTTATAATAATTTCTTTTATATTATCTTATTAGAAAAAGAATTAGGAAATTTATTAGGAAAATACTAGAAAAATGATAATGCTTTCTTGCGACATTTCTTATGACAAATAAATATATTGCTAAAAGTTTTTATAATAAAAGTACTAGAAAAATACAAAGACATTTAATAGTTTTTTGCGACATTTTCTTGCGACATTTCTTACGACATGGTATAATTAGATTACAAGGATCAGGAGGGAAAAATATGTTAGATGTAATTGAAGATGTAAGAAATGAATTTAAAGTTAAATTGACAGATAAGTTTGAAGAAGAAGTTATATCATTTTTAAATACTAATGGTGGTAATATTTATATTGGTGTTAATGACAAAGGTGATGTTGTCGGAATAAATGGTAATATTGATTTATTACAAAGAATTATTAAGGATAGAATAAAAAGCAATATAATGCCATCAACATTAGGATTATATGACGTTGTTGTATTGGAAGAAAATGGTAAAAAATACATTAAAGTAATTATTGCTCGTGGTAGTGAAGATCCATATTATATCAAAGGTATGGGAATGACACCAGATAGTTGCTTTATTAGAGTTGGCAGTTCAATACAAAGTATGCCTTACGATATGATTAATAATAGAGTTAATAAAAGAACTAGAACTTCATTAAGAAATATAGTATCACCTAAACAAGATTTAACTTTTAGTCAATTAAAAATATATTATGAAGAAAAAGGCTTTAATATTAATAATAATTTTTTAAAGCAATTAGACTTATATACTGATGATGGCAAATATAATTATAATGCTTATTTACTTGCTGACAATAACACAATATCTATTAGATTTGGAAAATATGAAGGAACAAATGCTGTTGATTTAATAGAAAATGAAGATTTTGGTAATTGTTCTATTGTTAAAGCAACAAAAAATATTTTAAATAAGATAGAAATAGAAAATATAATATTTACTAAAATAGAATATCCAGAAAGAAAAGAAATTAAAATGTATGATTTTGCGGCAATAAGAGAAGCAGTTGTTAATGCTATTGTCCATAATGATTGGTCTAATGAATATGCTCCAAAATTTGAAATGTTTAGTGATAGATTAGTAATCTCATCAAATGGTGGTATTCAGCCATCTACCACAAAGGAAGAATTTTTAGAAGGATACTCATTACCTAAAAATAAAGAACTAATGAAAGTATTTAATGATTTAGATTTAGTTGAACAAATGGGTACAGGTATAATAAGAATACTTCAAAGTTATGATAAAAAATCATTTGAATTTTTTCCTAATTTTATTAGAGTTACTTTTCCATTTAATAAAGATAAGTTTAGAGAAGAAACTGAAGAAATCAAAGAATTAACTGAAACTCAAAAATCTATTATTAATTTAATGCTTGATTCACCAACAATTACCCAAGAAGCGTTGTCAAAACTATTAGGTGTTAATATTAGAACTGTTCAAAGAAATATAAAAACACTTATAGAAATGGGATTAATTGAAAGAACTGGTGCTACTAAAAAAGGTGAATGGATAGTAAAAAGATAGGATAAAATCTAGAATAAATAGCAATTATATAGTATAATTTTATTAGCGGATTTCTTGTTTAGGGGGTGTTGTATGGAAACGATTAATGGAGAGTTAAAAGATTATATTGAACAACAAATATTACCAATATATAAAAATAATGATTCTGGTCATGGCATTGAACACATTCAGTATGTTGTTAAAAGAAGTTTAAGATTTGCTAGTCAATTTCCAAATATAAATCTTGATATGATATATGCCATTGCTTCTTTTCATGATATAGCACATCATATAGATAAAGATAACCATGAAGTATTATCTGCTAAACTATTTTATGAAAATGAAAAAATGAAAGATTTCTTTGATGATAAACAAAGAAAAATCATAAAAGAAGCAATAGAAGATCATAGAGCATCATTAGAACATGAACCTAGAAGCGATTATGGTAAGATAATTTCATCAGCCGATAGAACAACTAGTATTGATTCTGTGTTGCAAAGAACTCATTCTTATACTACTAAACATTACCCAGATTTAGATTTATTCCAAATGGTTGAGCGTTCTTATAATCATATGCTTAAAAAGTATGGTGGTAATGGTTATGCTAAAAATTACTGTTATGATGAAGAGTATGAACAATTTAAACGAGATGTTGAAACAATTTCAAAGAATAAATGGGAGTTTACAAAAAAGTATTTGGAGGTAAACAGAATTATGGATTTAAAAGAGAAAGCAAAAAAATTTGCAATAAATGCTCATATGGGGCAAATCAGAAAAAGTGAACCCGATAAACCTATGATAATACATCCTATTAGTGTAGGTATGCTATTAGAAGAATATGGCTATGATGAAGCAGTAGTAGCTGCAGGTTATTTGCACGATGTCGTAGAAGATACTAAATATACTATTGAAGATATAAAAAGAGAATTTGGTGATGAAGTTGCAAATTTAGTTATGGGTGCATCAGAGCCAGATAAATCATTATCTTGGGAAGAAAGAAAAGCACACACTATTGAAGAAACTAAAAAATTACCTTTAAAAAATAAGTTAGTTATTTGTGCCGATAAGATAAATAATTTAGAAGACTTAATGCTTAAATTTCAGAAAAGTGGAAAAAGAGATTTTTCAGCATTTAAGAGAGGCGAAGAACAGCAAAAATGGTATTATACAAGTGTATATGAAAGTTTAATTTATGGTGAAGAAGAAAATTTACCTATATTTAAAAGACTTAAAAATGTACTAGATATTGTATTCGCTGAAAAAGAAGATTTATATTTAAGAGATACTATTTTTGATGATAATAGAGAATATTATGAAAAACTAAAAAAGCTACATGCACAAAAGGTAGAATTACAAAAATTAAAAGCATTATGTGTATTATCAAAACCATTTGTTATTGAATTTAGTGGTACACCTAGAACTGGTAAAACTACTACAATAAATAATCTATATGATTTCTTTAAAAAGGGTGGCTTTAATACTGCTATAATTGAAGAATTTACCACATCTAGATATTATAAAGAAGTATTTAAACAAAAATATAAAGATGTAAGTTCTACTGAATCAAATATGGCAATAATAGAAGAAGTTACAAAACAATTAGAAGAGGCACTTAATTCTGGTAAAGAAATAATTCTAATTGATAGATCTATAAATGATAGACAGATTTGGAATTATAGAAGATATATTCGTGGTGATATGCCAGAAGAACTATACGTTGAATCAAGAGAGAAGTATAGTGCATTATCGAGAAAGTTAATAGATTTTCTAGTTATTACATACGCTGAGCCACTAATTTCATTAAAAAGAGATTATAACTCAAGTTTAGCACTGGAAAAAAGAAACTTTTTAAATATTGATAATTTAAATGAATATAATAGAAGTTTAAGAGATTTACAGGAATTATTTGAAATGAGTGTAGATGATTCGATTTTACTAGATACAAGTTCAATGGATATGGATGAAGTTTCTGTTGAAATTGCATCACAAATAATGCCTGCTATGAGAAAAAGATATATTAAAAGTTTTAAACAAAAATATAATTTAAAGTAATATAACCTAAAAAGGAAGAGCAACTCTTCCTTTTAAAATTACTTTATCTGGTATTAATAATTGAATTGTCTTTTTCTTTTTGGATATCTTTGTCAAAATTATTAAGATTATTTTGTATGCCTTCGGCTCTTTTAGTTATTTCCTTACAATACTTATCATATTTATAGAGCTCTTTAATTTTAGGTTGTATATCACTTATTTCAGCAAGTATTTGAGTTTGCTTGTCTTCAGTTTTTGCTCTATGGTATCTTTTCCAAAGATTTTCTCTTGTACCTTTTAATTTGCTTAATTCATTAGAATTATTTTTAGCAAAGTTATCTAAATCTTCTTTAGTAATGATATTTTTCTCATGCATAAATCTAACTTGTTGTGATGTTTGTTCTAACTTGTAAACTTCTTTTCTAATTGAGTATGGAAGATATTGTTTAGGATGTTTCTTCGGAAATACTCCTAATAAATAACAATAATACAAGTACAATCCATATATTCCTTTATGATGTTTATTAGTTTTAGTATATTCTTCAAAGATAGATTTTTGTGGCATAGGTTTAAATACTATTTGTTTTGATAAATATAATCTTTCAGTTAATCTATCTTTTGAATATTCTTCACCAAATGCATTTTCTATCCTAACTTTATCTTCACCATCTCTATAAATAGTTATTACACCATTAGGAGAGTATACTTTATAACCTAATGATCTCATTCGTTCAAATAATTGTTTTAAAGTTACTGAATAACTAATAACATTATCTAAATCTTCTTTAAGAGTTTTGTAATATTCATCGTTTGAAATGCTTTTGGTATAAGTTCTTTTATAAAACTTATCTTCATCTAATACAGATAGACCATACTCAGAACATAATGAATCAGAAATGTGCCTTATCTTTGATATATTGGTAAGATTGTTATTATATTTCTTACCACTTTTAAAAGATACAGAGTTGATTATGAAATGGTTGTGAATGTGATTGGTATTTTGATGAGTGGCAACAACCACTTCATAATCTTTAAACATTTCTTCAGCAAACTTAACTCCAATCTCATGAGCAATATCTGGGGTAACTTCTCCTTCTTTAAATGATTGATATCCATGATAAGCAAGAACTCCATCTTTCTTTCTAAATCTTTCTTTAGTGAACTCCATATCATCACAAGGATTATCTTCATCACAATTTAAACAACTAACATAACAAACTTTTTCTTGTTTAAAATTATAATCTTTAATAGGTTCTTCTAAATAACTATATGATTGTCTATTACCATAATCTTTATTAAGAGTTTTTTCAGGATTGATGATATAATTTATAGACTGCTTTAAATTATTCTTAATACTCCAAATTGATGTTGTCGCCATTATAGGTTTATCCTTTCTTTTGGGGTGGTGGGAGTAATACCACCTTGCTTGCTTATGACAACATCAGACATAAACTAACTCCTTAAGAATAATTTCTTCAGCAGTATTTTTATAATTATTCATCAATTTTACCCATTCAATCCCGCTATTTTCTTTACTTTTTTCAGATAGTTTTTCATCATTTTTAATATAATTATTCATTAAAGTTTCTAATTTTTCTTCACATTCTTTACTGACTGAAAGAAGATGATTTGTTAGTTCATTCTTCATTAAAAGTGCCTGATATAATCCTTTTTTGTGTTCCTTAATATAGTTTAATCGCAAGTAACCATACTTATTTATTTCTCCATAATTTTGATTTTCTATCACCAAATTTGGTAATAAATAATCTCCAACTTTTCTATAATCAATATTCATAATTTAATCAAATCCTTTCTAATTTTCTAATAATTTATTTGTTTTGTAGCTTATAATTCCATATTTATCTTTAAGATTATCTACTGTAATAGGAAACTTTTCTTTAGGTGAAATTGCTACAAATCTTATAATTTTTTCATTTCCTTTTGGTTGATATTCAAGTGTTATTTCATTAGTTTCTTCATCAATTGCTTCATACATCTCATAAAAAGATGTTTCAAAATGTTCATTCATTTTAGATAAATATTTATCTAATTGTTCCTCATTCATTCTGCCACCTTTAATAGTTTTTTCTTCATTACCAACCATAACAGGTACTGCAACATCAAATATACCTCTTTCATAAAACTTTACTAATTGTCTTATAAATCCGTTTCTAAAATTAATTTTTTCAAGAATTAAATTACCTTTACTATCTTTCTTTATTTCAATAGTATCAATAAATTTTGATATAAATTCTTGTTTTTCAGACTTGTCCATACCATTCCATTTAGTTTTTAAAACACTATTTAGAGTATCAAGTCTAATCATTTTTTCTCTTTCTAAATCTCTTTGTGCAAGTAATTCGTGTGGAGAGTAGTTAAAAGTTTCTAAATTAACTAACTCTAATTTTTTACTTTCAAGGTTTGCAAGTTTATCTTCAATTAGTTTATAATCTTCTTTAAAATCATCAATTTCAACAATACCTTTAATATACAAATCTTTAATTCTATTTCTTTGCTTTTCTAAATCTCTAATCTCTTTATCAATAGAGGTAGTATCAATATTATTAGTTTTATCTTCTAAAACAGGTAGAAAGAACTTTTTAACTGCCATATCATATTCAAGTAAATCATAGATAAAATCTCTTAATAAATGTTCTACATGGTCTTCGTTAAAGTTAATGTGACAATGCTCACAAGTGTAGTACATATACTTTCTTTTAGTGCCACCAGAACCTTTACATTTCATAATGCGACTACAATTAGGACATTTTAATCTTTGAAAGAAAGTATAAACTCTATCTCTTGTATAAGTTCTTTGATTTCTTTCTTTTTGCCTTTGACATTCTTCCCATTTAGCACGAGATATGATAGGTTCTACAACATTCATATAAACAATAGGTTCTAAATTTTCTTGTTTACCAATTCGTTTATATTGTTCATAATCTCCTATATAGATTTTATTATCAATAATCTTTTGAATAGTAGTATCTTTCCAATTCTTTTTAGGATAAATATTATTTTCTTTAAAGTAATTAGCAATTTGCTGAAAACTTTTACCTTCCAAATACATATCAAATATCTTTTCTACATAGGGACGAGTAGCATTATCTATTATCATTCTTTTATCTTCAGCACTCTTATAACCAAATGGTCGCTGTCCCGGAATATGACCTGATTTAATTGCTCCATTTAAACCAAATTTAGTTCTTTCTGATACGATTTCTATTTCTAGTTGAGATAATACTGTAAGCATTCTTACAAAGAATCTACCATTAGCAGTAGAGGTATTAACATCATCTCTATCACATAGTAGAAAGCAATTATATTGTTCTAAAACTGATATTAATTCTTCCAAATCACGAACTGAACGAGTAATTCTATCAAGTTTGTATGCAACAATATAATTAAGTTTTCCTTCCTTCATATCTTTAAGCATTTCTTGAAATTGTGGTCTATGTTCCATATCCTTTGCTGATATTCCAGCATCCTTATAGACCTTATAAACTTCTAACTCCTTAAACTTACATAACTCTCTTAATTTTTCTTCTTGCTCTCCAAGTGAAAATCCTTCTCTTGCTTGATCTTCGGTACTAACACGAATATAAACTCCTGCAATTTTCCTTTCATTATCCATAATTATCAATCTCCTTTCTTTTAGTAATGAAAGGCACCAAA
>ODAI011389211.1_pt1 | contig 49886 bp, 62 predicted proteins | sample 1539321 | NCBI WGS metagenome assembly ODAI01 (sample SAMN02144231, study PRJEB22623) | gut metagenome | biome: sheep rumen | host: Ovis aries | place: New Zealand
AACAGCGGTAAGCAGGTTTTTCACGTTCACCTTCGTATTCTTCCTTCTCGCAAGGTACTCGAACACAAGCCTTTGCTTTGGGGAGAGACGATACGCCACATCGGGGTGCGACAGCTTGTAGCTAACAGGGTCGTAGGTATATTCGCCTATTTCGATAGGGTCAGTATTAGTTTTTTCCGGGTAGTGTCTCGCCACCGCTCTTAGCTGGTACGCTAACAATTCAGGGTCGAGCGGTTCGGGTATGCACATATCGGCCCCAGCGTCATACACATTTCTGATTTTTGCCTTATCGGCTCTCGTGGTCACGACAAGGCCGACTTTTTTCGGGGAGGCTTTAATGTTTTTCGCAACCTCCGCATCGGTTTTTGTCAGAAGTACCAGTGAAGGTTTTTGCGCTTCGAGCAGGTCAGTCACCTGCGTTGGTGTGGGCGGCTGCTCGTACAGAACGATTTTGCAATCCGCGCCTACCATCTCGAGCGACGCAAGAGCGTCGTCACTAATCGGCTTTTCGCCAAGGATAAGGATTTTCATAATAAATCTTTTGCTTCGTTTAGTATCTCGTTGTAAAGTATCTTAAACCATGCAGGGCGCGTCTCGTACAAGTCCCGATACGTTTTTCTGCGCAAGTTAGTGTTATTCATGCTGCCCGCTATGGCCATTTCCGTGGCCGTACGGCGTTTTTCGGTCTCACGATGCTCAACAATCCGTAGTTCGAGCACAGACCTTTGAGCGTCGCTGTATTCGTGTAGCAGGCGTGCGGCCTCTCCCTCCCCAAAAAACAAGGGCAGCGATGGCTTAAGCCAAAACGCTATACCGTCCCTCGCCTCTGAACACTGGTAAAGGAAACTCGGCATTCGCTGGAACGAGCCGCTATACTTTGCATACTCAGTCCGGAGAGAAAATGGGATAAAGGGGGCTATGAGCTTTTTCGCCTCTCGGTTGGCAAGGAGTTCCAGTCTTTTCATTTTGCCTGTCATTTCCTCGGTCAGCAGTCTCGCAAGCTTTGTCACATGGGCGTCGGATATTTCAGCGTTGAGCGGCAGGACGGACTGATTGTAGGCCAAGGGGTCGAACACTTCGCGTTCACGGTCAAGTCGTGACGAGCGAATGTTGTCGAGCCCTCCTAAAATAGCCTCGTCCTCGCTAATGTCGAGATAGTCATCCTCGCTTCTTGCCAGTATCTCCTCAAAATCCATGTCCGAAAGGGTTCGAGTGAAACAGGTTATGCATCATTCGCTTGCACCGCTGCCAGTCAAGCATAAAAATGGCGTTTATGGCCAAAACGAATAACAAAACCCACCTAACAATTACCGCCACAGCGTAAAAAGGCGCGTACAGCCAAATTAGGGCCGTTCTCAGGCGTTCTGTTGCTTTGGCTAACCTTCGCGCCCTTTTCGCCGTGTCGATGACTATGAGCCGCCTTTTACGGCTTTTTAGATATGCCTCTAAATCGGTCGCGTCTTTGCAACCGTAAAGGGCGCACCAGAAATCGAGTTGCTCGGTAGGTACGCGAAACGGCCAAAGAAAACGTCTCCTTTGTTTCTTAGCGTGCTTCATAGTTTATCTTGTTTTTTTGTTGTTCGGGTGTCAGGTACGACAGAGCGCAGGTCAAGCAAGCACATGGCCGACCATCCGTCGGGTCGTTCTGATTGTACTTGCAAGTAGCGCAGGTCAAGCCTTTGTCAAGAACGGCTTGCGCTTCGTCAACGGCCTCGTTCCAGTCGGGGCCGTCAAACGCAAAGTTGTGTAGTATTTTCTCGATTGTCATAGCTTAGTATTTTTTGCCGTGTTTGTAAGGTCTCGTTTCGTTGTACTCCATCTTCCAGAGGATATGGTTGTAAAGGTCGGTTATTCCGTGAGTGTAGGCATAAGCGTAGATTATTTTCAGCATAACTCTTGGGTCGAAAGCACCTGCGAATCTGCTACACAGGAATATGCAAAAACTGTCGAAGGGCACGTCACTCCATGCTTTTTCGGTGGTCTCCTCGCGGAAAGGAATGTTCTCGATGGGGCCTGATAAACTACCCTCTTTTATCCAGCCGAGATAATCGTACAGGCGGATGCAAATATCGGCATACTCCTCCTCGACGGAACCTTTAATATAGGCATTATAGCGTTCAGCGAAATCGGGCCATACAGAAGTCCGGTTAAGAAATGCCCAGACATCTGCCATACTGTTCTTTCTGTCGGCTTCGACGAGTTCGGCCACTTCGCAGATGATTAGTAACCTGAGCTGCTGGTCGTGCTGCCCTTGCGGGTGAAATCCGTGGTCGCAGGCGTTTTTATAAGCTCTCTCGACCAATCGGCCTGTTGTAGATGCAACAGGTGGTGTGTTTTTTTCTTTCATTGTCTATAAGGTTTTGTTAGTTCTGCAAAAATAGTGAAAAATGTTATACCTGCAATAAAAAGGTTTAAATTTTTTCGTTATGCCTCATAAGATATTGATTTATAGTTTTTTGTACTGTTCAATGTCGGCTTTTAAGGACTCCAATAATCGGCCTTGCGTAGCTTCCTTCTTTGCAAGCGTCTCGGCTACAAGCTCATCGGCGGTTCCCCTCGCCAATATGTGGTGTATGACGACCTTTTCGGTTTGTCCTTGTCTGTACAAGCGGGCGTTGAATTGCTGGTAGAGCTCAAGGCTCCAAGTCAGGCCGTACCACACGATTACCGAGCCGCCTCTTTGCAGGTTCAAGCCGTGACCAGCCGACGCGGGGTGCGCAAGCAGCATCTTGATTTTACCGTCGTTCCAGTCCTTGATGTCCTTCGCGGTATCCAACGTCCTCGGCTCAAGATGGGCGAACCGCCTGATAATTCTGTCGCGGTCCGACTTGAAGCTCCAAGCCACAAGTAGGGGCTTGTCACCATTAAGCTCTACGATTTCGTCGAGCGCGTCCAGCTTCTCGTCGTGTATCTCGTGGGGCGTTCCGTCCTCGTCGTAGATGGTACCATTGGCGTACTGGAGCAACTTGTTCACAAGGGCGACCGCTGTCGGAACAACAAGCGTCTCGCCTGTATCGGCCAGCTCCATGATGCGCTGCCGCTTGAAGTCCTTGTAGCCTTGCATGACGTTTTCCCCAAGGTCAACCCAGATTTCGTTGTCGATGCGCTCGGGCAGCTCGATGTAATCTTTCGCCTCCATACTGATGCAGATGTCGGCTATCTTGTCCTTAATCTCCTTTTCGGCAAATACTCTCGGCTTGTAGGTGTACACCACATTGCCGCTACGCTTGTCCGGCAAGAAGTAAAAGTTTCGATAATTCGTGATGGATTTCATCAAACGCTCGCCCATATCGAGCAAATATATCTGCGCCCAAAGGTCTACGAGGCCGTTGGGCGAGGGGGTGCCGGTCAGACCGACAACCCTCTTGAAGAAGGGGCGGACTTTTTTCAGTGCGTTGAACCTTTTCGACTTGTTGTTTTTAAACGATGAAAGCTCATCTATAACGAGCATATCGTAGGGCAGCTTGAAACCGAAAAGGCGGGCAAGCCAGGCCACGTTGTCGCGGGACACGATATAAATATCCGCATCGGCATACGCGGCCAACGCTCTTTTTCGGGGGTCCCCTGTTATTTTCGAGCAGCGGAGATGTGTAAGGTGTTCCCACTTTTCGCACTCCTCTTCCCAGACTGTCTCAGCAACTCTTTTCGGGGCCACGACAAGTACTTTGGCCACCTCAATGTAGTCATAGATAAGGGCTTCTACGGCGGTTAGCGTCGAGACCGTCTTACCCAAGCCCATATCAAGGAACACACCGCAGAACGGATGCTTTATGATATGCTCCACAGTGCGTTCCTGATAGCCGTGTAAGTCTGTGCGTTTCATATGATATACATTCTCGGAATGCCGTAATTTTCAGCGTATTCGAGTTCAAGCTTCACGCCTTTGCTGGTCGATTCTCCGTCAATGACGTAGATATAATCGCAAAGTTCAAGAAGCGCGTAGGATACATTCATATAGCCCTCATGCGTAAAGGCGAAGTCGCCGTTAGCCGCGTGTGGTAGGCGGTCATTTAGCCTTGCAGGGTTGACGACGACATAGCCGCGAGCCGTAAGCCGCCTTTCAACCTCCGCGAACTTGGTAAGGTACTCTTGGGGCGAATAACCTGTAATCGCACCACTGATGTAAACTACGGTCTGGGTAGTCTTTTTGTAGGTGTTTTTCATATCTGTAGATTTTGCCTTAATAGATTTCTATAATCTCATAATCTCGCGGCTCCTCGTTTGAACGTAAGCTGCTGTTAAAAGCGTCGAAAATACGTTGAACGTCTTCCTTCGAGAACACTTCAAATTCTTCACGCCAGTGGTTGGCGGGGTTTGTGATTTCCCATACCTTGCAAATAGCTTTTTTCATATCTGTAGATTTTAGCGTTATCGTGAGGCGGGCGAGGCTCGAACTCGCACGATGAGGGCCAGAAACCCTTGTGACCTATCCATGTTGGTCAACCACCCCACACCCCACCGTATCGGTCTGTCGCAGATGGATGCGGCAGGGATTTGGATGGAAATTAACTAATGACATATTGAAACAACACAGCGTCTTTGCTATTCATTCGGGCAGCCTCTGAAAACCTTTTCGTGAAATCAAGATAGGCCAAACGCTAACTGGGGCTTTCACCCAACGTCCTTCCTTTGGGGACGGCATTATTGATGAATAGTTAAAGACTCGGCACTCATGCGAGGCTGGTTGCCGAAGCCAGCCAAGGAACGGTGGCGGGCGGAGGGGTCGAACCTCCAACTGTTACTCTCGCAAGCAGCTAAGACTTGCGCATAGTGTCATCCGTGTTGCCCGCCTGGACGAAGCTACCGACAAACTCTCTCGCCTTTCCGACCGTGTCGATAACCTCAACGCGGAAACCCAGCGACTTCAGCTTTTCGTGGTAGTGCAGTTGAAGCGGTCTGGGCTTCTCGCCAGTTGTCTTTGTTTCCACGAAGGCCACCCGACCGTTTGGGAATAGGCACAAGCGGTCGGGGATGCCTCCTTGGTAGTCGGCTTGCAGTTTGATGCACATTCCGCCAGCTTCTCGTATAAGCTTAACGAGCGTGCGCTCTACAAGTTTTTCCGACTCTTTTTTCATAGGTAGCCTAACGATTTCAGTTCAGCATTTCTGTACGCCCAAGCGAGTTTGAAATTGTCGCCGAAATGACGAAGCTCTCGCCAAATGCCGACTTTAAACGGGTGCACGCGACCTTCAACGTTCAGCAGCTTTTTCGGAACGAACAGTTCCACCGAGTAACCTTTGTCGGTCTTAATAACTCGGACAGGGATTTTTTTCTTTTTGCTCATAGTTCTTTGGGTTTAAAGTTAGTAAGATATTGTTGCTTTTCAAGCTCGAATACGCGAGCCTTTAATGTGTACAATTCTTTTTGCAAGGCGAGTATAGCGGTCTCCTGCCTATTCACCTTGGCGCGTATTTGGTCGAGCTGGCTCATTGTATTTCACGATTAGTTCGTCCAGACCTTCTTTGGCGCTTTGCTGAAAACCGTCAAGGGCGTTCAGTAAGCAATTTGTCTCGATTTCGTCCATACGGTTGGCCGCCGCGAAAAAAAATACCAGATACCAAGCTGTTTGGTCGTTAAGCAGCGAGTACTTCTCTCTTTTAATCTCGGACAAATAAAATTTCGCCTTTTCAAGGTCGGTTTTCGGGCTACCCTTGTATTGGTAGCGTACAAGATACTTTACGAAGCTGCCGGCCATGAAATCGAGCTTTAATGCCTTAATCAGCTCTATCGGTTCAATCGCCAGTTTTTTGTAATGCTCACTGGCGGGGGCTTTCGTTGTGTCAATCATGATATTTAAGTTTTATTGTAAATGTTTCGTCTACTTTGGGCAATTTCCATTCAGGTACGTAGTTTTTCGAGACCGTACCGTCCTTTTTAATTTTATACAGAACAGGTAACACGTGCCCATTGTAAGCCGTAAAGGCTTCAAAGGCCAAAATACCCTCCGCCTCTGTGTTCAGGTCGCAAAAATCTCTCCCCGACACTTGAACGACACGTCCGATAAAAGAGCCGTATTTCTCCCGCAGGGCATCTTTTAACGCGACTATCTTATCATCCTTCTCTTTCCTGATTTTGTCCAACTCTGCATATATGTCGGCCTTTTGCTTATTTTTTGCTTCGATTTCGGCCTGAAGTTCGCCTATTTTTTCGTCAATGCTCATACGATTTACTATTTTATGCTTTCGCCGAGTAAAACTTCTTGTATCCATCAGCCGTGAGTTGGGGCACCATATTCCTATATATTTCACAAAGTTCGTAGCCAAACTCTTTCATTTTGTAAAGGAAAAAGGTCTTTTCTTCATCAGTAGCAGGGCGGTAAAAGTTCTCATTCTCATCATAACGAGGGCCATAGAATCCATTGAGCCATTCGTTCATAAAGAGGCCCGTTTCCTTATCCCAGTTGAAATAAGGATAAATACAAACACTTTTCTCACCTATTTCTACTTTGGCAACCATAAAAATGCTGCCGTACTTTGTCGCAAGGATGTCACCTGACTTTGCCTCGCGAATAAAATCTGGAATATACATATCGTTAAGTTTTAGGATATTGACAATAAATCTTGCGCAAGTTCTCTGATTTCTCTACGCTGTTCTTTGTAGGCTTCTATTAGTTCAGACTTCTTAAAGTCATCTTTGTTCCAAACTTCTCGAATGTACCAACAGAAACCAGCACCAAGACGACATTCCACTCTCTGCACATAGTTTTCGATGTATTGAACATCTGAGCCTAAGATATCTTTTCTTTTCATAGTAGATTATCCTTTCTTTCATATCTTCTTTGTCTGCCGTATATCGGAAAGTTCTTTGGCGTAGTGATAAGTTGCCAGCCCGCCATGCCGCGCATAAGGTCGTTCAGCTCTCTCGCGTTCCGTTGGTTTAATTCTGACTTCTCACGGCCCAACGCTTCACACCATATTTCCGCGATACAAGCCTCATATCTTCGCTCTGTGCCCTTTTTGGATAACGGGTTGGTCAACCATACCCTCCGCTCATCCAAAGCCATCTGAGGCCATTCTGAGGGCAAAAGCAAGTCAAGGTATTTTTCGATGATGCCGACGCGCTCATCCATATCGGCGTGACGAGTTTGTTCAAGCTTCGCGGTCTCGTTGGCCTGACCGTCCAAATACAGCTTCTCGCCGTTCAGATACAACTGGTATGCTTCAGCCCAGACCATATCGACCTCATCCTGCGTAAAGTCCTTGGCCACGTTCTTCGTGGCGCGTTCTGCGTGTACATCGACGGGCAGGAAACGTCTGTTGCCTGTTGGGTCGCGCAGGAAGTCAAGACTATTCGTCGTACCGATGAACACGCACTGGCGTTTGTACGTTTCGACCGTCCTGCCGTATGCCGGGCGGAACGTGTCCTCGCACTTTGACACATACAACTTGATAGTCTCGATTTCGGCTTTTTTCAGTCCTGACAATTCGGCTATCTCCATTATCCACGCGCCTTGCAGCTGCTCAAAGGCTTCCTTGCCTTGCACGGTAGTAAACGTGTCGCTGAACCAACGCATACCGAGCCGCATGGCGAAGGTCGATTTGTAAGTCCCTTGTTCGCCGACAAGGATAAGAACCGAATCGAACTTGATGCCGGGCTCGAACACGCGAGCCACTGCAGCCGCAAGGAACATCCGAATTGTACGGCGGACGTACTCCGTATCGTTGGCACCGAAGTAGTCGATAAGCAGCGTTTCGACGCGCTCCACACCATCCCACTCCAGACCTTTGATATAATCGCGTATCGGGTGGAAATGCCTACGCTCCATTTCGACGGATAACGCATCGTCTACTTTCATTCCGTTATGGATGCCGTAGACGCACTCGATGTAATTGTGCAGCCCGGCGAAATCCACGTCACGGATAGGCTCTGGGCTTTGTATGTCTCTCCACGGCAGCGAGCGCATTGCGTATCGCTTGTTGTCGAAGTCGTTATAGGCGAAGGAGTCCTTGATGTTTGGGTCGTTGCGAAGTATCAAATTGAGGTTTTGCGAGTTGCACTCGTAGTCGCCCTTTGCGTTCACTTTTAAGTTCTCAACCCAACTATCGTCCACCTCCTCTTCGGGCTTGAAGTCAGGATAGACCTCGGCGAAATCGGACTTGGCTGTTTCGAACCTCTCCGCTGCCATTGTCCGCTTGGTTTGTTCATCATTGGCTACGAAGTCCTCCATGGCCTTGAAGCTCTTCGAGGCCGTTTCGGTTTTTTCGCGGCCTGTGTCAAGGTGGCCGAACTTATGTATACGGACCAAATCGAAAGCGTTGCACAGCTTCCCGCTCGCTGGGTCGGTGCCATGGTGCGAATAGGCGAATTTGTCCTCGTAGACAATCAACCCGCCCGCCGTGCTTCCCGCTGCGTAGGTGTAGCGGCCTTCCGTGTCGGTCGGTGTGTACACTTCGGACAGGAACGTCTCTATGGCTTCCTGCATGGAATAGGTGCGGCAAAACGCCCCAATCAACCCTTTTTTCGATAGCGGGTCCTCCTGTTTCTTGATGGTCAGGCGAAGTGCCTCATCGCCCTCGTCGTAAGTAACGGCCCATTCGGAGGTGTCCGACCAGTCCGTGTACCTTGCGAGAATGCTATCCACGTTCAAAATAGGCCCGTCTTGATACTGGAAATAATATTCCGCATCGGACGAGACGCTCGGCCAGAACATACAACGATTAGGCTGGAACGTGGTCTTATCGAACCAGCCCATTCCTAAGTCGGCGGCAATGCGTCTGGCCACCGCCTGAAACTCGTCGGCTGAGACTTCCCTGTCGAGAGGGATAATAAGGCGGTGACGAGGCTTTTCTGGGTTGGATTTATGCGTTGAGTGTATGCAGGCCGCACAATCGTACAGATTGACGAAATCCAGCCAAAGGTTGCTGTGGGAAAAATCCGCGTCAAGGGCTATAATTTGGCGATACAGAAGATTTGACTTGCTTCGCTTTGCCCCTGACAGGTAGCCCCCGACAAACGCACCCACGTCCTTTGTTTTGAGTTGGTCATCCCTGCTCATTAGCATGAACGCCTTGTAGGTCTCCTTAGTTCTAATCGGTTGGGATAATCGGTCGAGCAGTTCGCTCCATTTCAAGCGCGTGTTCCGCCAAGAAGCGGATTGTGCACTCGCGCCAATAGCAATGTTGATTGATATGTCGTGTTGTAGTTCCATTTTCGTGGTTTCCTTTTTTAGTCTTTCAGGTAAAATTTGGTCAGATAGCCATCTGCCCTAAGAGGCAGGTCAGCTGCCCACTTCGGCGGGACGCTCATCAGTTTCACCATATCATCGTAGGCTTCTTTCGCAGTGTCATCGTCTGCAATCTCGGCTATAACCTCATCGTGAATATGCATCACGATTTCGTAGGAGTGCCGGACGGTGCCTTTAGACACGTTCATCATGGCGAAGGCCAGCAGGTCGCGCGCTATGGCTTGGACGATGTTCTCGGTCAACTTACCGCCGTAGGTGTCAACCTGCGTCCATTGTTTGGTCTCTTGGTTCATGCCCTCATACAATAGCGAGCGCACTTCCTTGCGGCCAACGAACTTGGACGAGATTAACGGATTGCGATAGAACAATTCGCGACCCGATGGCAACCCGATACGCATATACTCATCGTCGCATGTAAAGTAAACGCCTCTATATTCAGGCATTTCAACTTTCTCACGGTGACGAACCGCCCAGAATGCAGCATTCTCGAAGTCAGCCCACATTCTCACGATAGAAGGGTTGGCTTCACGCCATTTCAGCGTCAGGCCTCTCATTTCGTCGTTGGAAAGCCCCATCTTATCTCCGCCCATTCTCGTCAGGGCGCCGACACTGCCGCCATAACCCAGAGCCAGTTCAGCGATTTTCGCCTTGGCCCTCAGCTCTGAGCCCTTAGTAATTGAGGCGATAGGCACCCCGAACATACGCGAGCCCGTGGCTTCGTAGATTTTACCATCGCCGTGGAACACTTTCATTCTCCATTCCTCAGACGCGAGCCACGATATTACCCGGGCCTCAATTGCCGAAAAGTCGGCCACCGAAAAGGTTTTGCCCTCTGGGGCGATAAGAGCGGTACGGACTAATTGTGATAGCAGGTCCTGCACGTCGCCATAAACCATACGAAGCATATCTACGTCACGGCTTTTCACATGGTCACGCGCATCGGCGAGACGCTGACCGTCGAAATGGTTTTTCGACAGGTTCTGCAATTGAATGAGGCGACCGGCCCAACGGCCAGTGCGATTGGCACCGTAGAACTGAAACAGCCCTCTCGCCCTGCCATCTTTGCCAACGCAAGCCATCATAGCATCATACTTTTTGACGGAGGTCTTAGAGAGGCTTGCCCGAATGTCGAGCATTTCGAGGATTTCGGGGTGCTCCGAAAAGCCTTTACGCAGGTCGGCTAAACTGTCCTTCGAGAAACTACTAACTGTCTCGCCTGTCGAATCTTTTACCCATTGCTTGAGCTGCGCAACCGAGTTAGGATTGGAAAGCCCTGTAAGCTGTTGAGCTTGCAGTGTAAGTTCCTCGGTGTATTCATCCGACACGGCCACGGCTGAAGATGCCAAATCCAAATCGACTTTTACACCGTGGTCGTTGATGCGCTGGTCGAGTGCGTACAATTCACGTTCGAAGGCTGGTATTTCGTATCTTTTAAGCCTGTTGTAAATCTCGCGCTCGGCCAACACATCGTAGCTGTTATACTCAATGTACATTGCCCACTTCTCAAGGTTGTGCTTCGGTAGATTGCGTGTCCGGTACTTGTTTATCGCGGTCGGCTTGCAAGGACAACTGAAATACTTGATAAGCATCTTACCTGAAGCCAGTTTCTTGTCTCTCAGGTCAAGGACTTTTGACACTTTGTCAAGGCTCAACGGCAAACCGCAATAAGCCGACAAAACCGAAGTGCAATACCATCGGCTCGCGGGCTGCTTCATCCCAACACGGGCAAAGCAGATACGCTCGAACACCGCGTTATGGGCGTGAAGCCTAACCAAAGGACTATTAAACAGCTCTAAGAAATCAGGGTCGAGGAAAGCAATCTTTGCTTCTGTGTCGCCCTCGAAATCGTCAGGCAGTCCAGCAGCAAGGTCGATAGTCCTAACAGGCTCATCGTCTACGGCGTAGCCGATAAGCAGTATCTCGAAGTCGTCGGATTCAACGTATTTATACGCTCCGCACTCCTCAATATCTACAGACGAGTAGGTCTCAATATCAATGAATAGGTCTCTCATAGTCGTTTCGTTGTAGTGCGCCTTACGGACTCGAACCGCCTACCCACGGAAAAGTTATCAAAAAACCGCGAGCACTCCAAGAGGCGCAAAAGCGGGATTTCGTTTCACAACGTCCCCCCGTTTCGAGGGCTTCCACCGTCACGGCCTCCGCCCTCTGAACAAATTAAACTAATGAACAAATCAAACTAATAACTAATTCAAATAAACACTTAGCAAATGAAACACAAATTAGAATAGTCTTTAGCTGTTGCTAAAGTCGAGGTCACTCCGTCACGGATAAACCATCGAAACCAGCAATTCCCTAATCGTTGAAAACGGTGGGTTTTCACCACACGGCCACTCCTTACTGGCCGACATTAGGGTTAAACAAATTCAAATCAATACGAAAATGAGCATTAGTAGAGGCGCGTCAGGGACTCGAACCCTGTAAAAAAAGAACGTACTACAACACTATAAAGAAAACCGCTCTTTTTTTGTGTAACCTTACCGCGCCAGATGGGAGAGGCGGTTGCCCGCCTCTCGGTCGTGGAACACCTTTTTTTCAGCTGTGGTAGGCTTTTTACCCGAGCAGCGGGTCGCTGTAAGCGTTCTCACCTCCGAAGTCGTCTTCAGCTGACGAGAAGCCGCCAAGCGGTTCGCCATCTTCGAGCTTCTGGAGATTGTTCAATCCGACAGCGATGCCCTTAGTGCCGTTGAAGTCGTAGCCGTAGAAGTTCAGCGACGCACGGCCGTAACAACCGCTGTAGAAATCGTCAGGATTGATGATAGGGTCCAAGTTCGCATCGACAATGCCTGGTCTACGCTTTGATGTAGCGTTTAGGAACATCTTTCCTTCGAAAGAAGGGTCGTCGCTACGCTCTAAGTCGCCATCGCGCAGAGGCATCTTGAGAGTGGCACGATTGACCACGCCATTCTTGTTGGCCAGTTTCGGCTTGTCATTGACAATAGCCGCTTCAACGGCCTGCTTGATTTTCTCGATGGTGAACTTGTCGTTCTTGTCTACGAGAATGCAGATGGTGTACTTTCCATCGCCTTCTCCGTCACCCTCATTCATGCGAGGGCTAAACACGTTGCAGTAGGAAAATCTGACTTTCCCTGTTACGATTTTAGTAGGATTTGACATATCTGTAGGTATTAAAGGTTTTGTGTTTTGCAAAGGTATGTAAACGGATTTAATCCGCAATCAATTTTTTCAACTATTTTTCATTATGTTGTGTAATTCACTGAAAATCAGTGTTTTATTCATCTTTGAAGTCGTTTATGGCGTTCACAGACGGGTCTAAGGCAGGACGCTTATCGTTCATCGGGACCAAGGTCGGCTTGCCTTGCGGCTTCACAACGAACTGGCTGAGAAGCGAGGCGAACTCTTTCTTTCCGATAACCTTTTCCAAGGCCGTTATGCCTTTTAGCTTCATATCGTAGAAAGTTTCATCCGGGGCCTCGGGATAACGTTCATGAAGCACTGCGGCTATATCCTTCTCTTCTGCGTTGAACTTACGGACGCTTCGTCCCTCAACAAGTTTGAAGTTCGGCCACTGCTTGCCGCGCATCGCCCAATCGAGCGCATAGGTCTGTACAGTTTCAATATGCTCCTTAATGGTCGGGATTTTCTCCAACAACTCAGAGAGTTGCTCGTCAGAAAGCAGATGCGGGTTACCGAAATCCTCCTCCGCAGCTGCCATCGTTTGCTCGTACAGGGCTTTGCACCGAGCCGCGACTGAACAGAACTTGCACCAAGGGCCCGTCTGGAGTTCACCCTTACCTTCCCAAGCGAGTTGAGCCTTTTCACGCAACTCGGTGTCGGCCCATTCGTACAACTCCACCACGGAGACCTTCCATGACGAGATATTGTCGATTCGAGGCTGAACGATGGTCAAGATTACGTCAGCGGGGTTGTAGAGAAGCTCCAACTTTTTCAGCACACCGAGAGCGTACAACTTCAACTGCGGGTTGTTATCCGCGTAGACAGGGACGCCCTTGCCGTATTTCAAGTCGATAACCTCCACAACATCGTCAGAGGCGATGATGCAGTCCGCCGTTCCGAAAGACTGCGGAATGTACTCTGACAAGTCGAGTTTCGCCTCGACAAACATTTCCATGCCGAACTGGGCCATTTCGTTCTGGCAATATTCAACGTACTGAGCCACGTAATCAGGCATATCGTCTGTGTAAAGCTCGTTGGCCTCGATAGCTTTCATCTTTGACGCTACGTTTGTAGCGTTCAGCAAGACTTCGGCCATCTCATGGGCCAACGTGCCCTCACGAGAAAACACCGACCCAGTTCGCTTGCCGTACTCGTCCTCAAGGCGAGCCGATGGCGTACAATTCAACCACCGGCTCGCGCCTGAAGCGGATAAGATAGCATGACTTCTTTCCGCGTGTCCCATATTACGATAAGGAGTTAAGGAACGAAATCATTTCAGGGTACTTGGACTCATCCAGAGCGGACAAGGAAGGAACTCCGAGCTCTTGGAGCTTGTTGCGGATTTCCTCGCGGTGACCTTGCAACTTCGGGAAGAAAGCTGCTTTCAAGTCGTCAAACGTACTGGCAGCTTGAGAAGGTTGCGGGGCAGTCTGCAATTCAGGCTGAGGGGCAGGCTGCGGTTCGGGCTGAGGAGCAGGCTGAGGCTCCTCTTTTTTAGTGCGTGTGCGCTTTTTTGGCTCTGGTTGGACAGCAGGTTGCGGTTCGGGCTGAGGAGCAGGCTGCGGTTCGGGCTGAGGAGCAGGCTGCGGTTCGTCGGGTTGAGGAGCAGGCTGCGGCTCAGGCTGAGGGGCAGGTTGCGGTTCGGGCTGAGGAGCAGGCTGAGAAGCAGGTTGCGGCTCGACAGGTTGAGCATTAAGGATTGATGAAACGAGGCCGACGAGACTGGCATCGGCACGGAGGGTCACATTGACCTCCACTGTGAAAATTTTACCTTCCATTTTTCTTAGTCGTTTAGGTTGTTAATTATAAGGTTAAAGTAAGTCATCGTCAAAGCGTATCGAGTCGAGCTTGCGAATAAGCTCTTCGAGCGTTAATGAGTTCGGCAGGGCTATAATTTGCTCGACCCCCCTTTTATCGTCGCGTATCGTTATTGACGAGCCGCCGTTACGTAATACGGCGGTAAGGTCTCCTTTACGGAGCGAAATAGCCGCGCTCTCATCAGGAATCTGGTGCCAGCCCCCACATTTGTAGAGTTCGTACACAGGCACACCTAAGTAAGCGGCCAGTGCGGACACTTGGTCTGCCGAAAGGCTTACGCCCTCGTTGAGAACCCTGCGAAGAGCCTGGTTGGGAAAGCGGTTGTTAGGAAACAGGACGGAGGCAAGCTCGTTATCTGTTAGCTTGAACCGCTGAATAATAGCAGGTAAACTAATCTTAAACATTTTCTCGTTTGTTTTGGTTGTGACGATGCAAAAATAGGGCTTTTTTCGATAAGTCAAGACTTTTTTCGCTATTTTTTAGAAATTTTTTCATTTTCAATTCTTAAATGCTGATTTTCAACGTTTTGTTGTGACGCATTAAGTCCCAAACCACGTTTTTCAACGGATAGATTGTTGGCTTTCAACACTTTTACCGCCTGTCGGATAAATTTGTGAACAAATCTGAACAGAGAAACGCATTGAGCCTCAATGCGTTGCAACCAACTCCGTACCCTGAAAAAATCTGTTCCGATGAATGATTGCTGCCAAACGCATTGAGCCTCAATGCGTTGCAACCAACTCGCGAAAAACAACGAAAACTCTTATAGCTGACCTAATAAAAAGATAGTATGCGTATAGGCGTATATGCACATACACACATATGATTATAATAGGCGTGTAGAAAGTCTTTTTGTCCGTTTCTCTGTTGCTCGGTTGCAACGCATTGAGGCTCAACGGAATGAAAAAAATTTGGGAAACAGACCGAAAAAGTCTGTTTCCCAAAAAGAATTAAAATCTTGCAGCAGATTGGATATTAGGCAGTTAGAAGGAAGTAGTTACTCTGAACCACCACCACCTCCCTCAGCCGTAATACCGAGCAACGTCCAGTCCTCAGAGAGCAGGAGTCTATTGTTTGGCCCGTAAATTACCTCTCCATCCTGCCCTTCTACGGGAGTTGAAACGGCCATTACGGGAAAAACCGCAAGGTCCCCAGTCTCAGCTCCTTCCCCGGCTATAATACCGTATAAAGGTAATTCACCGTTAGGTAAATCTATGACTTTTACAATCGGCCGAGAATTAAATTTTGCTACATCCTCCTCTGTCGGGTCTCTAAAGACCAAATTGGCCTGCGTGTTCTTGCCAATAGTCGGGATGCCGCCGGTGCTTCCGCCTCCGCCTCCTTGGCCTGCATAATCAGCCATTACGGCTGCTGCTTGATTGCCGTTCTGTCGAACGAGCTCTTCTGTAACTTTTTCTTTTTCCATAGTACTTATAAGTTTAATGGTGCGAGTGACTTAAGCCCCCCCGCTTAGGCTATGTCAATTTCATAGTTACGCTTCACGTCAATCCATATCTCCTCGCCGCGTTCTACGGCTGGGAGCAAGTAGCCCTGCATAAGCAGGTTAAAGGCCTTCACACTGTCAACTACTTTGCCTTTTACCTTGTTGTAGCCAGTAAGTGGGCAGCCGTCAGTGTCATTCTCATCGTTGCCTACATGGATGCAGACACCCGAATAAAACGGCACATCTATCAGCCTTGGCAGTATGCCGCCAAACTGCTTAGCCCACGAGCGATTTTTGAACCGTGAAGATACGGTCGTCATGTCGATGCGGTATCTACCTGTCGGTATGGCCGTCTTGCCTTTTACCTTAAGCCTCTTGAGCTTGTTCAAAGGCATATCGGACGTAAGCCCACGGTCGGCTGGCTCCAAGATGTCCATTAGGTACTGGCCATTAACTTGGAGCCTGCCTATCGTGTAGCGGCTGTTAGTGGCTATTCGTGTCAAAGTTAGCTGCAACATGGCTTATTGTTCTTCCACGATGATACGGTAGAAGTAATCATCGGACACCGAATCAGGGACATTTATGCTCCACTTGGAACTACTCTTGGCCATAAAGCTATTGTCAGCAGTCCCAATAGCAAGAATGTTGCCAGCATCATCAAGCTCACGGATGCTTTCGGGATACACCAACTCATAACGCCCATCACTATCCTCATCTGGCTCGAGATAGAACCCCTTCTCTAAGACTTTTTTGTTTAGCTTGTAGCCTTTTATGCTATTACTGCTACTCGCGTTTGCTGCTTCCCACAGCTGCACCTCTTCTTCGGTAAGTTCTTCCAAAACTGCAAAGTCCGAAAATTTTGGCACACCGCCGCCTGTGCTTCCGCCTCCGCCTCCTTTGCTTGCATAATCAGCCATTACGGCCGCTGCTTGGTTGCCGTTCTGTCGAACGAGCTCCTCTGTTACTTTCTCTTTTTCCATAGTACTTATAAGTTTAATGGTGCGTGGGACTTAAGCCCCCCCCGCTTAGGCTTTATTGCTCAATGGTCTTGTAGTTCAAGCCAATGATTTCGGTATTCGGATTCTGGCTTAGCACGTCAACGGTACGTGACTTGTAGCCAAACCAGCGTATAGGCAACGGTATGCCCAAGAAGCGTTTACGTTGGGCACTCTCGACTATAAGCAGCTCATCACGGCTGGTGAGGCTCATGTCAAGTGTGCCGTCGTTGATGCAGCCAGACACGTCCACCCATTTGTCCGTATAGTCGAAGCAGTAGATGGTGTCTCTGACCACGTTGATAGTGTCGTACACGTACACAGGCTGCAAAGAGGCTTGAAGGCTACTTATCGTCTGGCTTTGCATATTGATGGTAGCAATCAAGCCTCTTCGGTCAGCTTGGAGTTTGCCTACGAGCTCATGCTCGCTGGCATAGAGTTCACGATACTCGTCAGCCTTTAGCCGCAACGCTTTCGTCTGCACGGCATTAAGGCTGTCGAGTACGTGATAATGAGCCAATGTGTCATTCATGCTGAGCAAATTAGCCTCTAAGCGTGACGAGTTGTTACGCTCTTTGACGTAAGCTACTGACATGGCTATGGCTAAAGCCATTAAAGCGATTGACAATATGGCTACAATGCGTTTCATGCTGCCTTATTTGGTAATTAGGATAATACCTGTCTCGTAAACGCCATCTGTTGGAGTTGTTGCTAGCCTAAGATGCCAACCACTCGATTTACTATTGATAGCGTCATGGATAAAGAGCCCAGGTATCTGGCCTATTGTAGAAGCATACCCCGCAAATTCACCATCCTTAAACTCGCTCTCTGGGATGGTCTCATCAATATAGACTAGCAAGACGCACCTTTCGTCATCAACGTACAATGGCACCATTAGGATGTCGCCTGCTTGAGGCCATCGCGATAATACGGCATGAGCATAGTCTCCTTCGCCCCAATCAATACTGAGGTTTGGAACTATCTGTCCACCAGTGCTTTCCCCACCTTGACCTGCGTAATCAGCCATTACGGCTGCTGCTTGATTGCCGTTCTGTCGAACGAGCTCTTCTGTTACTTTCTCTTTTTCCATAAAGCTTATAAGTTTAGAGTGCGAGAGGACTTAAGCCCCCCCGCTTAGGCTTTTTTTCGTTTTAGATAATCTTGGTATTCGCCGTTCAAGTACTTCACGATGGATTGCACCTCGCTGGACACGCTGTCTATCTTACTGGCTAACTTGGTTGTTGTTGAAAGAATATCATCGTTGTTCTTCAGCGTGGCTTGATACGATTTCTCGGTCAGTTCCATCACTTTTTCAAGGTACATATCGCCCAGTTCCATTTTCTCCTTCTGGGCTTCAGTTTGTGCCTTGCTTGTGTCGGCTTCAGCTGTACCAGCCTCAGCCGCTTTCAGTCGTTTGTTCTCTCGCCTGTAGCGGATAGCCTCAAAGACCCCGAAAATAGAAGTCCCGCTGAACAAGCCAATCAATATCTCATGCAACACATCCATAGTGCCAACGATATTAAAGCCATACCGACTAAAGAGCCTGTTGCAGTGGCAAAGAAGTCCTTCCAGCTTGAGACACCGTGTCCAAGCTTGTCGTATAGCTCCTTAGCCAAAGCAACAATCAAACCTGCCGTGCCTCCGAGCAGGACACTCATCGCCAAACGACCTGTAGACGCAAGTAGAACAGCTGCTGCCACTTGTGCTATAAGCAGTCCTGCGATGAAGTGCAGAAGCTTGTCGCTCTTTATTTTGTATAGCCAGTTCATACTTTCTTAGCTTAATCTTCATGCCCACCCGATAAGTCTGAATAAGCCAGCGGACAGGAATCCGCCTAACACCATTCCTGCCAAAGCGGGAATCCAAAACCAAGGGTTCCACTTCTGACGCTTGACAAGAGCGATAAGGGCTGCAAGCAGTGGCAGGCCAAACGTGACGATTCCCGCCAAGCCTTGCCAATAGTATTGCCAATCCCACTTAAGGTAATGCCAGACGAAGGTGCCGACAACCGTAAGGATGAAGGCCCAGATACTTACCATGCCTTCTCGGACGTTCCACGCTTGAATCCATCCGTGTTCTGTGAACCATTTAGCTAATCTTTTAACCATATCTATATTTTTTAAATGTGTAAACCGTCGTAACCTCCCAGAGCGGTGATAACTGTGTCGGTGTCAAAAGTCACCGTCACTGCGGCCAAGTCGCCCTGTTCCTGCCAATCCACGCTCATGTCAAATGTGATAGGGTGGTACGGCTTGCCGTACTGGGTAATAGTTCTGTCGGGGCAAAGTTTGATAAGACGCATCGCATCGCACAGATACTCCGGCGCGATAACGACGAATTGATACGTTTTCTTAGTAAGGCAGTTCTCCATAAACTCGTACCCCATTCGAGTTGTAACCGTTTCTTCAAAAGTATATTCAGGCTTACCGATAAGCGCGTCAACCCACATATGCAGGGTAAACCCTACTTCAAGACTTCCTAACGGGATTATCCCGAAAGGAGTGACCAATATGTTCGGGCTTCCGTACTCTATGCGAATAGCGTTCTGCCTATCATCTTTGACGCAAAACAGCTCTGAGTAATAGACGGATGGGGTATCATCCTCCCGGGTCACCTCGATAACATAATAGTACATACCGACTGCAGGGAACGAAAACGCGAAATCGTCGCTCGGACTAAATCTGATGTACGAGTTGTGTGAGTCACCCTCGGCTTCGGCATCAGCCATTAACAAGCCGTGTCCAACGAACCTGCTTGTCACGTCGATAGACTGCACACCGACCTGAACTATTGAGATGTTGTGAATGTGCGAGACATCTATATCGTCATCAGTGAAGAAAAAGAATGAAGGCGGCTCGTCTATCATGGCCAGCAGTGGGTAATTCGTTCCGAATGCGGTCGGATTGTTCTTGAACTGCTCGCTTAACGAGTCGTAAAAAGGTACGGGTGATATGGAGTATCCTAAAACCATGCTGCGAAAATAATACTGCTTCTTTGTTCCTGCTAAGTGGTTTAATTTTTTTAACTACTTAATCGGTCGGAACGTCGTACAAGCGTAACGCGAGAGTGACGTTTGAGGCAGCGGCTACTACGTCGTGTTCGACCCTGATAACGATACCCACACCCCTGTACGTTTTGACGGGCGAATAGTGGCTACCCTCAGCTGTCCTGCCAAAGAACGGCACCCTTATATTCTGCGTCCTGAACCTTGCCACGGTACGTGCACTGTAAGACAACTCGTACTGCGCCGCAGGAAGCTGAGCGTAAGCATACAATTCTACCAATCCGCCCGCCACACCATAGAGGAACCAATACTCACTCGATAAGAAGCTGGCGAAATAGTTCGTTACGATGGCTTGATGGTTGTAGCCGTTCGGCTTGTACACCCTTAACAAACTTTTGGTCAGCGAATATACACCGTCACTTAAAAAGCAGCCGAGTACGGCAAAACCATCGAGGCTGAATTTATCGGGCTGGATAAGCATAAAATCTACGTCTGACGAGAAGATGCCGGTCGTTTTTTCTTGTACACTGGCTTCCGCGAGATACGAGTTGTTGAAATTCACATACAGCCCTTTAAACCACTCGGTTCCATCCTCAGATTGATTAAGCTCTATACGCTTAGCCGCCCCGCTCATATCGTACTCGCAGGCGTCCTGCCAATATAACAAAGGCTTTTTGGCGAAGAGGTCTTTATACGCAGGGTTCGTAAGGTCGTCGCCTATGGTCGGCTGTGTGTTGTACAGCCAACCGTTATCGAAGTATTCTTTATGCTCCAGAATCAGTCTCCATTGCGTTCCGCCCATCCATGCGAGAGCCCAATAGCAATTGAACTGGTTAGCCAAATAGTCGAATAGCTCGCTTAACTTTATCGGTGCTTTCTGGGCGGCCTGGTCGTAATCGCCTTTCAACACGTTGGATTTTTGTGTAAAGCATAGATACCAAGCGGGCATATTGACGAGAAACGACTGTTGCGGGTCCCGATTCAACAAAAATCGGCTGCTATATTCGCTCACTTCTATGGTTGGGTCTATCTGCCTGACAAGCGTTTTCAGCAAATCGAGAAGCGTGTAGCAGTCTCGTAACTGGTAGTCCACAGAGTACGTTTCATCCATCATAACGTAATCCGCGCTAAAGTTATACCAGTATGATGTTGCGCCCCATTCGTATTTACAAATTGGTATCGGTTTCAGACCATCAAGACCGCCTTCTATCGGCAGATTCTCATTTGTGTAGTACCTGTCCGTATAATCGGCCACAAGGCCGTAATTATTCGGTGTAAGCGTGTAATCCTCCGACTCGTAGAAAAACCCTTGCGTGTACGGATAGCATTTCTTATAGTTGCGGTTGCTTTCCAGTGCGAAATCGTCTGACAGTATGTCAAAGGCCGCATTACCTTGGAATGTGCTGAAATTGCCTACGACCCTCGCCAGGCAGTCCGCCCCGCTGAACCACATACGCCCTATAACGTTGGCGCTACCAATCGCGCTAACATTGTCCACGATTTGGACAGGCTCCTCTTCGCTTCCTAAGCGGCCCGCAGGCACGTCGTAGGACGTGTAGGGTATGTAATCGTGCTCGAAGTCAAGTCCCGAACCGCGATAAGCGAAGCCGTACCCCTTAAGAGCGTCTGTTTGTTTCATAAAAACTCCGTAGGTGCCATCCTGATTCGAGCCAAGCCATACGAGATAGTTGAAATCTGGGTTAGCGTCGCACACATATCGGTGGTCGGCCTCGCTCCAAGTATATGTTCCAGACGGTATGCCGTAGTCCCCATTCATTTCAACGTGTAGTTGACAGTTGATGGCGACACGCCCGAAATGGTACTTGTTTATAAGCTCGTTATAGTCGTCAAGTTGCTGAACCTCGGTCTCCCAATGCGTTCCGCCAAGGCATTGTGTTAGCACGCTCGCCCCCCTGCAATAGAGTTGGATTACAGGTCGGACGCGGCTTGTCACTCTTGTCAGAGGCACCTCGAGTTTACATAGGTCGAACTCATCTTCAAGGTGGGCGAGCAAGTTCGTATAGGGGTCAAGAGCGTGGATTGTCGGCACACAATTATGCGCCGCATAATCAAACCTGCAATCCGTCTTGCCAAAGCTGCCGAAGAAGTCGGTTGCTTCGTAATCGCTCAAACCGAGAACAACTCGCACCACGGATATGACAAAATTGCGGTTTATGTCGATACTTTCGATGTAGTCGAAATCCTCCCCGATAAAATGCAGGTCGGTATCTATGGCTGTGCGCCCGAACACTCTACCGCTCTCCACATTCCAGTTGAGTGATAATTTGGAATACAAGGGCTCCCTCTCTTGACCGAAATAAAGGTAGTTACCCTTGGGTACGTTGGCGTAATCTTCGTTTCGCAGCGTAACCGTGTATTTAGCGGTCCCGTCCGGTAAGCGGTAACCTTTTCTGAAGAAGTCTGCGAATCCGACGGTAGAAACGAGGCGGTCGTTTGCGTCGTACAGGCACATATAAGAGCCCATACCGCCGCCCTCCCAGGTATGTACCGCCATAAACGTGGACAACACGTGTGTAGCATTTGGCTCTCGAATGGTCCGCAATTCCCAACTACACTTCTGCGTAGTGCTTGTCTGGAAAGCACCTGTTTCGGGGTTGTAGCACCCATCCTTATACACGTGGGCATACTCTTCCTGCACGCCCAGTATGAATTTGAGTTTATAGAGGTTCATCGCTTTTTGATTATTCGTGTAACATTACCTTTCCGGATGTATATTGAACCGTCGGCAAGAACGGCCATTCTTTCGGCTCCCTGGGCTTTTAGTTCGCTCAGCCTATCCTCGATAGTACTTAGGTCAACGGAGCCCTGTACGCCAACGTATTTCACTTCAGCGGGCAAATCGAAAGACTTCGCGTAACGCTCCTCGAAATCCCCTCTGTTGAATGAGTCCACGACGGATGGGATGGCGTCGCCGTACCGCCTGACCGCTCTACGACTGAATATGGCCATAGACTCCCCGCCTTCAGCCTTCATACGTCGGCCTCTGCTATTTCTCACCCCTAAGTCAATATCGTTGCCCGTCGCGTGCGAGCCGCCTTGAAGCTCTTCGTAGCCGCCCCCGCCATACGACGAGGTAAGCGACGATTTAACACTGGCACGAACCGCGAGGAACATGGAAAGCATACCTGCGGCGGCGGCGGAGGCGATGATAAGGCCTCCAAACGGTATGCCCGCGTAGGCTTTATACAATTGGGCAATAGCAGTGATGAGCGACGAGGCTTGCGAGGCCATATCAGCGGCTTGCTGGGCGCGATTCGCTTCGTCGAGCAAGCGTTGCTTTTCACGCAATCTGTTTTTCTCAACCGCTAATTCAGCTTTTGCAGTCTCAACGTTGTTTGCGTAGCCATTGGCGCGGGCCTCAAGCTCAGCTTCGTACACGGTTTGCGCAGCATCGACCTGCTCCTGCGCAGCGTCAACAGCCGCTTCAGCCAATTCGACGTATTTGTCTATGATGGTGTCGATGTTGCTGGCTATAAAGTCGATAGTAGAACTCCAAGCATCGTATTGCTCATCGGTCATATCGAAGACGCCCAGCAAGCCGTGTTCGGCGATACGCTCCATCATGCCGCTAAGCCCCTCAAGTCTGGCGAGTTGGCGGTTAATACCCTCAACGGTGGCTTCCGCAGCGGCAATTTGCACGTCAGACCAGTCAAGTGCACCAGCCTTGGCCAACTTAATCTGCTCTTCCCATCTAAATTTCTCCTGTTGTAAGGTGAATCTCGTTATATCCTGCTCCGTATGCTGCTCGACATTAAACAAGGCTTCTGAAAGGCCTTGATAGTCCTCGAGCACGCCCATAACGAAATCGCCCTTGATATATTGGCCGAGTTTGTCATATCTTTTGCGAATAAGCTCAATATCTTTCTCGGAGGCACCGGCTAACTCAGCGGCTCTAATAGCGGATTGGGCCTCAGCAGCGTTTTGCTCCAACAAAAGGCGAAGTTGCTCTTGAGAGCCTTTCCTCGAGAGTACGAGTTCCGAATCAATTTGCTTTTTACGTTCGTTGATACGCCACTGATACAGGCTGTAGAGCCGCTCCATCTCCTTTCGGTCGTAATAAGCGTTAATATCGGCCTCAGTTTTGCGCTCCTCTTCAGCCAGACCCTCGTTCTCCTTGATGGCTTTCTCGCGTTCGAGTTCTATACGTCGCTGCTGAAGCCTAAATTGCTCTTCGCCTTGCGGCAGCGCGCTCTCTTGGTACTGGATATTGCCGATTTGGTAATCAAGCTGTTGAATTTCCCACTCGCGACGCAAGTCGGCTTCCTGTTTAAGATACTTTTTGTAGATTGCCAACGAGTTTTGTCTCTTTGTGGACTCCTTCTCGTTGTTGGCCGCAATCTCGGCATTGTATTCTTTCCAAATAAGCTGCATACGCAGGTCGTATTCCTCCTGCCCACCTTTCTGTACAGCGTCGAGTTGCAACTGAACAGCGTCGCGAGCGAACTGGGCACGGCGTGTCAGTTCGGCCAGCCATTCGCGGCCCAGCGAAGCATCCTCCGCCTCAGTAACGGCTGAAAGCTGATTGCCCAGTTCCGAAATAAGCTGAAGTGCGCCTTTCGCGATGGGGTCTGTAACCGTGCTAAGGTCGGTCAAGCCGATGATAACGCCCCACTCTTTACGCAAAAACTCCTTAAGATTGTGGATTTGGTTTTCAATTTCCTTGCGCTCCTCCTCATAGCCACCCTTAATCCTCTTCACGTTCTTGGCATATCCGTCCTGCATCGTATCCTCGACCAACTTGTTTTGCCGTTTCAGGGCGGCGAGCTGCTCTCTGTTGAGACGAGCCTCAAGGTCTTTTTGTCTCTTTTGCTCCTCCGTGGATTGCAATCCTATCTTTTCGAGACCCTGCGTTGCAGCAGATTCAAAATCAAGATAGGCCTTGGCGTATTGCTCGGCGTTGCTTATATGCGTTTTCATGTTTTCATCAGCTTTATCTAAGGCGATTCTTTGTACGCCTATTCGCGTCTCTAATCCTTTGATAAGCTGGTCAGTCATAGACAGCAGGTCGCCACTGTTTTCCAGCGCAACCCTCATCGCTTTTGGTACCTCATCCAACATACCTTCTAAAAACGCAATAGCATCTACATAGGGGTTCTTTGCTAACTCCCCTTTGAGTGCTTCGAGTGCATCAACCTGCTCCCATAAAGCGTCCATGTTTTCACGCTTTTTCATTTTGCTATTCCACTCCTCGAAAGCTTTCGCGTATTCCTCTTCGGCTTTCTTAGAGGCTGCTGCGGCCATCGCTCTGTCAAGGAATGCTTGCTTGATATCCGCAGTGTTGGTGGAGAATACTTTCTCCGCATCATTCACGGTCTGGATGCTAATGGAAGTACTGTCTAATTCTTTTCGGTATTTCGTCAAGAACTGCGTTCGTTCCTGAACAGTAGTGGTTTCTTGCCATATAAGTCTAAGCCGCTCCAGGGTGCTCATGTTTTTGGCAAAATCCGCGTTAGTTTTAACAACCTCCTCGCGTATACCCTTTACGGCTTTACGGCTGGAATCAACCGCCTTCTCGAAATGTAACAACCTGCCTATAAACTTCACCAAGTCCGCTCCATACATGGATAGCGCGGTCATAACCAAAGCCAAAATAGCGTTCCACGAAAGAAACGCCCTCGCAACTTGTTTCCCAACGGGTACGTAGTCTTTACCCGCTTTTTTCAGCTCTTCAACCTCTTTCCTTGCCGCACTTAATTCATCGATAAAGTAGGGTAAGTTGTTAGAGATTGCAAGGAAGAAGGTGTTCATCGAGATAGCAGCAGATGGCATTTCGCGAACAAGCTGCGTAACCTGCATTCTCAGACCGTCCCACCTACGGGCTGTCTTTCCGACGTTTTGGTCCATCTTGGCCAGCATATCGGTGACACGCGCTTGCGTAGCGACGTTATCTTTGGCAGCGGCTTCGCTTTCCATCTGCTCATGCGTATAGTTCTTCATCACCTCGATAAGCAGCTTATAAGTGGCCTGCAGCTCGTTATAAGTCATCTTTTCAAGATTGGTTACCTGTACCCTACCCTCTGCGTCCATGGTAACTTGCGAGCCCGCTTGGGCGAGTAAAGTCTCCTCTTTCGTGCGCTGTTTCTCGGCTTGGACAAGAGCCTGAGAATCGGCCAAATAGCCGTGTATCAACCTACTGTATTCCTCTAAGGTTATATATCCTTTTGCATAGGCGGCGTTTAAGGCATTGATATTCTCGGCGAGCTCTTGCGCACCTCTCACGGCTTCGGGCGAGCCGACTTCCAATGTGGCCATGTTCTTTTGAACTTTCTGCAATTCAGAGATTTGCATTCTTAAGCGGGCCATCTCCTCGCCTTCTTTTTGGATGTTGGCCAAACGACCGCCTAACTTCGACACACCTGTTTCAAACGGCTGGGTGCCAAAGGAGCGTTCTAACTCGTTGAGCTGGGTCTTGTACTCTTGCAGTGTCTTAATTGCTGCGTCACGCGCGGCCTTCTCGTTGTCAGTCTCAGCGGCCATTGCCTTGATGGACGTGAGGGCCCTATCATACTGAGCCTTAAGCTCGTTGTAGCTACCCTTCGCGGCCATGATTTCTTCAGTTTCAAGTTTAAGCCCCTTGCGGGCCTTACCAAGTGCGTTTTCTACCACGGCAAGGACCTTCGCATAAGAGGTTCCCGTCAACGTCAACTGCTCATAGGCGTTCACGGTTCGGTCGGTCATTTTTTTGATGGCATCTGTGCTATACGCCTCTTCCCGTCTCTGGGCGAGAATCTTGTTAGCCTCGGCCAGCTTCCTGACCCAGTCTATACTCTCTTTGACCGCGCCATCCATGTCGCGCAGCTTGTTTATGAAAGCGTCCACCTGACTCGCGTCGAACAGGTCAAAGTCCTCGAATAAAATCTGGTCTTCCATGTTTTAGTGTTTTTTAAGGCCTTTTTGCTCGGCTTTGATTTGTTTTTCAATGTTTTCTAACGCGCTGTAATATTGCTGCACCGTCATAGTCTTTGGGTCGATGCCTGACTTCTGCGCTACCACAAGGCAGGACTGCTCGAAGTTCTTATCGTACTTCACTAAAGCCGAATCTCGGCCAGCAAAGGTCTTTGGCTTGTAACGACCGAGTAGCTCATCGTCGAAAGGCTCGACCGCTTTCCTCACGTCGCCACCATTAGCAATACAGTCCAGTATCGCTATGCACCGTCTACGCACGAAGTTATCTGCCTTTTTCGCCTCGACGTCGCTGAAATACTTTGGAAAATAGACCAGCAATTCCTCTTCGAGTTTTTTTTTACTATCCTCGAGTTCGCGGTCAACTTCCCTGATGGTAGCAAGTTCGAGCTTCGCGGCGAGACGCTTCAGGCCCTCATCGGACAAGTCGTCGTTCACCTCACCGTTGACACTGCGAACAAGCGCGGCGAAGGACAGCAGCTTGGGCGATACTTCGGACAAAAGCATGGCGATGTTGTTGTGCAAGTTCTGCAATTCGCGCAAAACCTTGTCGTTGTCCTTCCCGATGAGACTTGCGATACGCTGAATATGCGTATCCACGTCCGCCATATCGGAACCAATACCGCTGTCTGCGATTAGGTACTTGTTGAATTTCTGATAGTTACGCAGCGGCAGGTCTTCGATGTCGTCGTACATTTCTACGACCAAACCGCCTATTTCGACCTTTTTCATATCAAATGCCTTGTTATTGGTGCAGCAAAGATAGGAAAAAGAAACGCAATCCAGCAACCAAACACAAGAAAAATTATCGTAGCGTAGAAAAGATTTGTCCAAAAGCTAAGACAAAAGTCGCACGAAAAAAGCTCAGAAATAAGCCGTATAGGGCTTTTTACTATCACGACTTCACGGATGCCTGTCTTACCGATAAAAAGGATTGAGAAGGCCGCTATTAAAGCCTCCATGCCAATTCCGAAAGCGATTAGTACCGCTTGTATCAAACTCAGTGTCATAAGCAATTTGGATTTACGGTTGCACTGGCGGAAAGGCTAAACTCAACCCGCAAGCCAGCGTAGGGATACATGAAATATTGTTTGTCGTAGGCTTGAATGTCCTCGCCCGAATACAGATATTCGTTATACACCTTGGCGAGAGTGTAGCCTTTGTAGATATTCTCGAAATTCTCATACACCGTAAAGATACGGAGTGAGCCGTCTGTCTTAAGTATGCCCGCCGACGATAGCGTAGTAACAATTTGGTTTTTTACGTCCTCGGTGTAGAGAAACTTTTGGTCTTGTGAAATAGTCCGTAGGTCGTACCAAAAGATGATGGCGCCTGTAAAGACCATTTGAGGTTGGCCTACGAGCTTCACTTGAATCTGCTGCGGGTCGTAGATGTCGAACCAGCAGAAGTTGCCAAAACGGTCGTTCGGCAACATAGAAAGATACTCCGCGTTACCATTATAGATTGCCGGCTCCACAAACTTACCTCCGTCATCGAGAGGGCGAACGAGTTTGTAAGCCCGGCCGAAAGCGTAATCAAGCCAATCGAGTTTCGCCAAAAGTGTTTGCCTCAACTCTTGTAGCACCCTGTCAAGCAAAACGGGTGATTCTTTGTAGGCGACTTGTACTGTGTTCTCTTTCATATCTTAAAATGCTTTTGAAAGTCCCATTCTGGAACGTATCTCTTCAACTATTCTCTTTTTGAGCCATGCCTGTTCGCGCAGCACCATCTTCAAATTGTCGCTTTGCAGATTGTAGATGTCCTTGCCGTACCGCGCCTCGATGTACTTGAGGTACTTCACCGAACCGCTCGGGCTGAAAACGTAGAAGCCGTCCGCAGTATAATGCACGCGGAGGCTCTTGTGGAAACGACCGGTATCGCGCAGCGTTACGCGGTCGTAGGGTTGCCCTTTTTTCTGTTTGCGTCGAATCGTGCGTTTGCTGTACAACGGTAGGATAGGGGCGGGCTCACCATCGATGGCCTTCTCACCTCTGTCGTACATTTGGTCCTCAGCAACAAGTTGTATAATGAGAGGCTCGATTTGGCGGATTACCGCCTCTATCGCCTCGTTCTGCACCACGCCGAAACGCTCCATTGCCTTGCGCAACTGGTTGACGTTCTTCGCAGTGTTGACCAAATACTCGCCAATGGGTACTTTTTTGTAATACCCTCCACCGATAGAAACCCTTTTAAACTTCGGTGTAGCCATTAGGTCGTGGTGTATCTAATTCCGTTATTACAACAAGGTTGACAAACCTTGTCAATCCCCCTGAAATTGAAATTCAACGCCTTGTAGACGTTATCGAGTTCAGCGATAAGGCCGTTTCGCGAAGCGACCGTGTTGCCTTTACGGTCGATGTCGAAGTCACCGTCAAGCAGCCTAACTAAGTCAGGCTTACTGACGTTCAGCGAGTTGCGGTTGGTACGCACATTCGCATTGTAGAGCATCTCGCGCAGGAAATCGACAGCCACCGATTTGAGTATCAAGTCGGTGAACTCCGCCCTGTGGCGAATGATGAAGTCGGTAAGGTCGCAGACCACCGAAAGCCGCAGGTTCAAGCCATGGTTCGACAGGTAAGTATACTCGTTATCGGCTAAATCCCACATAAACGGCTCGCCTTCTCTGCCCTCATCCACGACTTGCTGGCTCACCATAAACGGATGAACTTCCAAATACTTCGACCAGGCAAGATAGGACGAGTAATCAACAGATGAGCAAGAGCCACAAGGAGCCTTCGACCAGTCACGATTCTTATAGATGGCCTTGTTGTTTTCGTTCTGCTCGTAAACCAAGTAGTAGCTGCCACCCGCGTCAGTGTCCTCGCTAACATATGGCAGGTAAAGAGGCTCATCGAGTTTAAACCACTGCAAGCCTCCACCGGTTTTCGTGTAGTCAAGCCGTAAAGTTTTAAGCGGCGCCGGATGACTGGAGTGGAGCAAGTATAGAGTGATGTTCGAGGTGCTTACAAATTGCAGGCCAATCTCATCAATCTTCACGGTCACGCCGTTGTAACGAGCGGGGACAAGCTCAAAGCCGGCCCACTTGCCACTATACTTCTCGCGGTCAAGCAGTCGGCCAGCTTGGTCGAACAGCGTCCTGCTATCCACGATGGATTTGGCCGTGCCTTTGGCCATACGCTCCGTATAATAGCGCGTTATGGCTTTTTGGACGTAGCCCCTCGTCTTGGTACGAAGCCAATCTGAAAAAGCCTTTTCGCTTGTAAAAGATTCCCACTGGCGGGATGATGGTGGAAGGTTCGTAGTCACCGTCGCTCTATAAAGCTTGTTATCCTCCTCCCACCTCACAATCGAGCCCTGGAGATACTCGGTATCATCCTCGTACACAGGCCAATTGGTGTTAGTGAAATCGGGGGCGATGCTTATAAGATTAGTCAAGGTGAGGAAGGGGTGTACGCTTTGGTAGTACAAACCCGATTCACTCTCTGACAAATCGGTGGAGAGTTGCATTTGGGCGGGGTTGTAAGGTTGCTCCCAGCCTACGAGCTTCATAAGAGCATCTACGGTTTCTTCGATTCTGAACATGGCGAAAAGGTTTTTTTAATTAAAGTTGGAGGGAGGCGGCGAACCGCCTCCCTGACAACCGAAACGACCGTTTAGACTTGCGAAGTATAAACAGGGCTGTTTTCGTCGTTGACCACCTTGACGGGCATACCGTACTGGGCACCAGCGTTGTCGATAGAGAACGACATGATGGGGCTGGGACGGTTGTCCGCGTCGCTGTTGTAGGCGGTAAGGAAGGCCACGTCGACAGCGAAACCGTAGTGCTCCTTGCGGGTGCGGGTCATGTCGGCGGTGGCTGCACCAGCGATGCCGCTGTAATCGCCCACGGAGTCGTAGAAGTACGTTCCGCAAGGGATGTTCAGGAACGGCAGGTTGATGATGCCCCACTCGTGGCCATCACCGCTACGGGTACCGAGTAAGCAGTCGCGCTCGAAGCGGGTCAGCATACCGATAGAGCCGTTTTGGATGGCGTAACCTTGAGCGTACAGGTTTTCGTCCTTCACGATGGAGTTGGTGAAGTCGAAAATCTTGCCGGCCCACTCGTTACGCTTGTTGACCACGTTGTAGGTGTCCTTCTGGGCGAGCTTCTGCAGCAGGCTCTCCACACCAGCGTCACCGACGATGGTGAGACCGCCAAAGAAGTCGTCGGCACCCATCATCACCTCAAGGTCGCCGAGGACGTTCTCGCGCTGGTTGAAGGTGGCTTCGAGGTTGTTGCCGACGAACTGGTACAGCAGCGGGTTGCTCAGCACGCGGGTCTTGGCAGCGGCCAAAGCGGTCAGAGCGGCAGCGTCAAGGTCTTTGGCCAAGGCGAAGATGTACTTCATCATCTTGGTCTCGAAGTCGCGCTGCATCTTGATTTCATTGTTCATGTACATGGCGGGAGTGATGGTGAAACCCCATGCGTAGGTCGCAAAGGTAATCTGCACCATGCGAGAAGTGTTCTCGCTGTCGCCAATCAGCACGTCACGAGTGTTACCGATGCTGATGTTGCCATCGTAGTCGATAACAGGGGTCTCCAGCGTACTGCCGATGGACAGCCTGGCTTTTTCCTTCAAATCGTCGGTCAAAATGCCAGTCGGGTCCTCCGACATACGCTTGAAAGCGTCTAATGCACCGTAACGGCTGCGTCTCAGCTCGTACTTGTCAAGATACGAGCTGGCTCTCATGTTCTGAGTTCTCGTTAAAATAAGTGACATAGTTACTTGATTTTTAAGGGTTTATACTTATATTGTCGTTAGCCCTCGCGTCGTTACCCATCGCGTCACGGTGGCATAGGTTATTATCGTAGCGGAAGTTCCGCCACTTTGTTATCCTGCCTCAACTGGAAGGCCTGCTCCGAAAACTCAGCTTGGTCGCGGGTCAATCCTTTTTGCAGCAGGTAGTTCTCGATAGCGGCGTCCGCCTCAATTTGGGTGCGAATGTTGGCCATGTCAAGCATAACCGCGCTGCCTCCGGCACCGCCCCTCGGAGGTGTCGTACCGCCCCCCGTCGTGGTACCATTGTCGAGAACGTCCTTGAGCGAAGTCTCGCGAAGCAGTTCTGACACCGTGTAGGGGTTGTAAGCGTTATTCTTGTTGCGCAGCACTTCGTTGTTGGCGTCGCGCAGCTGAACGGTTTTCACACCGTTTACTTCGTTGACCTCAACGTTGCCCTTCGCGAGAATTTCACGCTTCGCGGCTTGCAACAAAGCACCCTGAACAGCTTCAGAGATACCCGCCTTGAACTTCAGTCCTGCGGCTGCAGCTGCAAACTCGCTGTCGAAGCTCATGCCGACGAGCTCTTTGGCGTGGTTCGTCTTCAGCTCAGCGATTTCAGCCTCCTTGGCGGTCAATTGGCCCTGCACCTCGGTAGCAAGTCTCTTAGCGTCGGCAAGGTCCTTTTTCAGCTGCTCGTCCGTAGAGCCCTTGGCAATCTTGTCCTCAAGGCTGGTAACCTTGGCGTTGGCTGCGTCAAGCTGCGTCTTATAATCGCCGAGTACGCGCTTCACGAAGTCGTAGGACTTCTCGCCGTTGTTCTTGGTAAGCCCTGTAACGCTGGTCACGTCAGCGTCGTACTGGCCGTGCAACTCGCCAATCTTGCGGCTAAGCGCGGCCTGCTCCGCGTTATTAACGGCAGTCAACATCGTGGCCAGTTGCTCGTCTGTGAGGTTGTGGCCTTGCGGCAGCATCGCTTTTAATTCTTCAATCGTAAACATGGTTTGTCGTTTTTTCGGTTGTTACTTTTTTTACTTCGAAACCTTGGCTTCTCCGTAGGGGTCGTGAAGCACCTCGAGGATGACGTACCCCAACTTGGCATGGTTGGCTTGGAACAGCTTCCATTCCCCGTAAGAGAAAGCTTGCACATAAGGCGCGCCGATAGGCTTGCCCGTTTGGGGGTCAAACTTGGTCCCACGACGGATTTTCAACCAAACCTTACGCTCAGCACCCTTCGGCACGGTAAAGTCCTTAGACGGCTTCTTTTCGGCCTTTTGCGCGGGTTGCGGTTCGGGTTGCGGTTCGGGCTCAGGTTGCGGTTCAGGGTTGAAGTCCGCCAGAGCCATAGCCTCTTCAAGTTCGGCCAGTTCCTTGTCCAGCTCGTCGTTCCAGTTTTCGGGCTGGTTTTGCTTAATGTCAAGCAGTTGTTGGTGTCGTTCCGACAGCGTTTCCAGCGTCGGGGACTCGTTTTGCGTCTTCTTTGGCATAGTCGTTCAGTTTATTGATTATGATATTTATTTTTTCGCGGAGCGGCAAGTTGATACCGAACTCCGTTATTTCCATATTGTCGCGCTCGAAACGAGCGATATAAGTGCTGAAATTCAGCTTAACGAGGAATTGCTCCTTACTGATTACATTGGTGGAAAGCATCGTTTCCATCTCGGTAACTTTCATATGGGGGTAAGGCTCAAGCTGCTTCAATAGGCTCATGCGTTTCAGCAGGAGCGGGTTATTACGATACTCGACCTCAATAATCTGCTGGGAAATCGCATCAAGCTCGGACTGCGAAGCCCCGCTGTCCTTGGCGGTCTTGTACTTTTCATAAAGCTCATCGACCGTGAACAGGTAGAACTCCGTGCCCCAGTTGATGGACGAGCCGAGGAACGCAGCACCATAGCGCAACTTACAGATAGTGTTCTCGACGAAACGTTGAGCCTCCTCGAAGTTCGTGGTGATGCTGTTCAAAACCGCAGTCTTGCTTTCAAAGTTAGCGGCGACCTGCGCTTCGTTGATAGCCTCTTTGTCCTCGACCTCACCACCGGAACCAACAACCTCGTTGCGTATCTGTTTCTCCAGACGCTCAAGCTCATTGACGTTGTAGTCAAGGCTCTGTCGGTCGATAGTGGTAATTTGGACAGGGTTGCGCATATCAACGATACCTTCTGCCTGGTTGGGCACCGGCACTTCGACGAAAGAACCAGCACCGGCAATCCGACGCTTGGAACACACAGGGCAGACCTTGACTGACCCATCGGCCAAAATCTGATAGTGGTCGTCAGCGTCTCGCAAGAAACCGCCATCGCAATATTCGCCTGTCTCGTTATTCTCGAAATCGCAGTCCGCTTTGTACGCGCTATAAATAGGATAGGCCGCGTAGGTGTCAAGGTGGCGCTTCGATATAGCGAAGAACAAGTACCAGTCAAGGTTGGAAAGTTCCTTTGTGAGCGGGTTGCGCTTCAGCTCTTTGTCGCTCATGTTGACGAACGAAGTCCAGAAGAACCTCGCAGGTGTGAAGCCCAAACCGTGACGCGACAAGCTCACAGGCGTAGGTAACAATTCGCCTTTGTCGTCGATTTGATAGACCCCTATCTCCTCTTTGTCGAACACAGCGACGCGGTTGCGCGGTTGCTTGAACGCTAACCACTCGAACCGACCGCGGGAATCCATCTCGTAGTCCAGTACGTCGTCAATCTCCAACCAATAAAAATAAGGTTCTGGCAGATCGGTGGTCTGCTTTTCTGGCAGGTCAACCACGAGAATGCTGTTTGGCGAGACTTTCATCTTGTCCCAACCAACAGTTTTCCAAATGTCCGGCTCGCGCAACTCGTTCTTACGGTAGCGTAACCAATCCTCGTGATAGCGGTTATCGGTGAAGCTGTAGTCAAACGAGGCATTCCTGCTGTGGAACACCTTTTCCAACTCGTGGTAAATGTCCTCGACAAGCGCGGTGGAAGGAAGCGGGAAGCGGAACAGCTGTGCAAACACATTGAATTTGTCAAGGGGCAGCATACCTTTGACCCAATCCAAAAACAACGAAGCCTGCACTCCAGCTTCGGCTGGTGATAGACTGGGCTCGGTATGGAAGCGGATACGCTGCTGCAGCGACTTCGCCCGAATGAGCGTTGTCGAATGCAGTCGCCTCTGCACTATCTCCTTGACTTGTTCAAATCTCATAGCTGTTACTCCTTTGCTTTTTTCTTTCGGATAAGTTCGCCGTTGACAAACTCGTAGGGGCTGTCGGGCGGCAGCACCCAGCCGCTCGCCTCTTCGCCCATAGCGAGGATTCGAGCGGCATGGGGCAATTCAAACTCATGGCTAACAGCCACGTCGTTTGCGCCGACCAACAAAACCTTATGATTAACCTTGTTTCCCATAATGGCAGAAATAGCGGAAAATAGCTTGCTAAAGCATTAAGCCGAAGCCACGTTAGCAAGGTCGCTCAGAGGATTGAAGTCCAGTGTACCTTGCTTGACGATGGTGAACTTGTCAGACCAGTTCGGCAAGAACGAGAAGTTAATCTCGTTGCTATCGGGTTCCGAATAGCCGCCCAGGTTCAAGTCGCCCACGAAGAACTCCTGCACAGGAATCGGGTAGTAGGTTGTCGGGTTGGCAAGGTCGTCGGCTAAGCAGCCGATGTTGCCGTACTCGTCGATGAGGTACACGCCGATTTCCTCGCAATAGTAGTCCTTCATAGCCTCGATGGTGGCTTGGCTCTCTTGGTAGAACACGCCCGTGAACTGGGTGGCTTCGCGGCCAATGGCCATCGGTACGCCGCCACGGGTCTGGTTGTCGCCTCCGAAGGTACGGACAGCACCTGGTTCGGTCTCAGGGTTCTGGACATACGGCGACACGGTGATTTTCGTCCCGTCCGAGGCGGACAGCTTGGCGGTCCAACTGGCCTTGGCCGTAATCGGGTCGGTGGAACCCGAAGCGGCGAAGGAGTTCTTGGTAGCACCACTGGAGAACACGCGCTGGAACAGGAGCTTCTGCGTCTGACCGAAAGCGACCTTGCAGTCAGCCACGGTCAAGTCTTTGATATGTGTGCCCAAAGGGCATCCACAGTTAAGTCCCATAATGATTTGTTTTAAGGGTTAGACATATAATCTACGCACCAACCAACGGTGCGACCGACTGCAAAAATAGCGAGGCGAGCGGACTGACGGAGGGATTTTAATGGAATTAACTATTTACGACTCGTACGCCCTGCACGGCTATCTTATGCTCTCGTACTTCTACGACAAGCGTAACACCCTCTGGAGCGTCGTCGTGGGCGGACTTCTTGGCGTTCTTGCGGTAGCTCATCAGGGCCTTGTAGAACTTAGGCCACATACGCTCCCAGCCTTCGGGGAAGAGTATGTCGTTCTGCGCGATGGCTGATGCGGTGAAGATGCGGGTGAGCTTGTTGCCGGTCTGTGTGAACGTACGTATAGTGGTGCGCTTGTTACGCTTCTCGATGCGGAGCTTGCGCTTCACGGTTCGGGCGAAGCCCCTGCCACCGTTGTTCGATTCAATGTAGGATATGTAGATGCCATCGCGGTCGAGCATATCGGTTACAAGCTGCTCGGTAACCTCCATGGGCTCGTCTGTGAAGACAACGTTGATAACGTAAGCGTACTCGGGTGTGTCAATGAAGTCGATGGAGCACAGGCTGTCCGCGCCAGTGTCCGCCGTGTCGGTCACGTTGAGGCGGCAGCGTCGCGGAACGGAGGGAAGCATATCGGGGCGGTAGGTGCGGAAACCGAGGCTGTACATCAGGCCCTCCTTAGGTGTCGGGTCCTGCATATACTGTGCGTCGAACACGATGGGGTTACGCTCGCGTAGGCGGTCAAGCTCCTCGAGGGTATGCTTCAGCGGCCAAAGGGCGGAACGCTTCCCCGTGGCGGGGTCGGTCTGTATAGCGGGGAGACTGAGGACGCGCCACTCGTCAGGTTCGCTCTCCATGAGGTAGCCGCAAAGGTCGTGCTCGTGGAGACGCTGCATGATGATAATGATTGGGGTGTTACGGCTATTCGCACGGGAGCGAATAGTGTTCTCGAATCGGGTGTTGATGCGTTCGCGGGTGAGGTCGGACTCCGCGTCCTCAGGCTTCACAGGGTCATCGATGATGATGGCTCCGCTGAATACCCGGGTCACGTCCATTTGGTCGAGCAAAGTTATGACCGAGTCATCCAACGCGAGGTCGTCGAAAGGTGAAGGGGTCTCAAGACGCGACGATAGGCTGAGGTGGGGAGCAGGGTTGGTCAGGCTGGCCGAGTTGGTGTCGCCCGCACCAAAGCCTGTCACCTGGCCTTGTGTTGAAACGGCGTAGAACTCTCCGCCTTGGGCGGTTTTCCACCGCTTAGCCGAGCCGCGTTCTTTCTCCAAGCTCGAATTGGGGAACAACTCTTTGTAGAGAGGAAGCTGCATCGTGCTTCGTATGGTGTCGGAGTTGTCCTGTACGAGCGTATCGGAGTAGGACAGGTGCAGGAAGCGGCACTTCGGGTTAAGTGCGAAGCACCACGAAACGAAGCACTTCACGGCCAGCTCGGTTTTGGAGTAACGAGGCGGTATGTTGATGATAAGGCGGTTGCACTTACCATCTACCACGTCCTGCAAAGCGTCGATGATGAGCTTGTGGTGGCTTGATACGATGAACGACTTGCCGTACTGCGCCTTGAACATGGCGCGGGTGAAGTCCTCGAGGGACGACAGCAAGTCAAGAGTGAGCATCTGCTTAGGGTCTTGTACGGTCTGGGAGTTCGGTCGATTCTGCATAGCTTAGAGGTATGAGGTATGAGGTATGAGGTATGAGGTATGAGGTATGAGGTATGAGGTATGAGGTATGAGGTGTGAAGTAGGAGGTATGGGGTTACTGGAGTAATGTCTCGCGTATCACGAGGTAAGCCTCGCGGCTGACAGGGGTTGTCGGAACGATGGTCTGTGGGGTGGCGGGTGAGGCCGGGTCGGGCTGACCGCCAAGGCCCAGCGATACGTTGGCGTTGTTCGACGGTTTGCCGAAGATGCGGTCCCACAACCGCTCCACGGTCGCGGTGTCGCCTTGTCGCACATCCCTGAGCAGGCGGTTGATGACGGTCTTAATAGCGACAGGGACGGCAGGGTTGTCGCGAATCGTGATAAGCTGCGCTTCGGAAGCGGTGAGCAGTGCGGCTAAAAGGTTCTCGGTGTCCACCTTGGTCAGCCCTCTGTCGAGGTTGACGTTGAGCTCCTGCATGAGGCGGGTCACCTCGGCTTTGCGGTTGGAAAGCACAGGCGCAAGCGTCTGGGCAGGGTCCGGGCTCTCCTTGGAACGGAGCTTCTCGATGGCGTAGGGCATCGTCTCAGCCTCTAACTCCTCTATGACGGACACCTCTTGAGCTATTTGCCCGGCCTTGCGGTTGTCGCCTCTCTCCTGTGCATCCGCGAGAGCGCGTTGGCGAGTACGGCGCAAGGCGGACAGCTCTTTACGCGTGCGCTTACGCACGGTCGCGTCCGTGAACTGTTCAATATCCTGTTTGCGAGTAGCGTCAGAGGCGAGTCGGCTGTTCAGGCCCTCGTCCCCGTGGTCAGGTACAAGTAGTCCGAGAGCGGCGTCCATCTCTTCAAGTATTCTGTTCTGCATACCAAATTCAATTTGTTTCGGTTAGACGCTGCAAAAGTATGGAAAAATATGTAAAAGCGGCAAGGGCATATCTATAATTTTATGGAAAACGCCCCGATAAGGCCGAAAACAAGCCGATAGAGCGCGGGTAGGGGCGGATATGGTACGGGAATAGGGTCGGGACGGTGAAAAGGCCGTGGCGAGCGGGAAATGAGGTCAGGGTGAAAGCGGGGGCGGCGGGGCGGACAGAGGAAGGCCATCGTGGAAACGGGTGGTCAGGACGGCGGGAAAGTGTTAAAGAAAGTTGGGAAACGGACTGTTTGGCAATCTGTTTCCCAAAATCTTTTAACATTTAGACTGTAAGTCGTTGAAAACGAAGCGGGTAGAAAAAATTTCGATGAAACTGAGAAAAAAGTCTGTTTCCTAAAAAATTTTAGCAATTGCTCATAACCGATTGGTAACCAGCGAGAAAAAAAGTTTCGTGAACAGAATAAAAAAGTCTGTTTCCCAAAAAATTTTAACACATTAATACCTAATCGGTTGATTTTCAGCGAGATAGCAACCCAAAAAATGGCAATTTTGGTCGTGAAACCGAGCAACAGACCTGCAAACTTTCTACGGCGGAGTGAAACAGACAACAGAAAATCTCCTACGCGCCTAATACGTAGCGTATACATACCTATGTGTATGCCTACCGCCTGCGTGTGTTTTTTATTAGGTCAGTTATAGAAAGTTTGTCCATTTTTTGGCGACTTGGTTGCAACGTGCTGATACTCAGGGGCGCGAGCAGCAACCAATTTTGTGAACAGACTTTTTCTGTTGCTTTTGAGAAAAAAGTTTAAAAACGTAAACGGCTGAAAGCCAGAATGATATGCCCGAAATGTTAAAAAATTTTGGGAAACAGACTGTGAAACAGACTTTTTTCTCTGTTCACTTGAAAAAAGTTGGTTACCTTGATTTTCAGCGAGTTGCAACCAAGTCGGCTGAAAAGTACCCCAACTAATTTTGTTAAGGAAAAATTTTCGTCGAGAAAATGCGCCCTTAAAAGCGTTAAGGCGGGCTTCTGGCGGTGGAAAATTATTTTTACCGAAGATGAAAATTTGTTTGTAGCCTTAAAAGCGTTAAGGGATTTGGCGGCCTTAAAAATGTTAAGGTCGTATCGGTCGGGAAAAATTTTTTGGCGGCTGGGGCGGACTGGTCGGACCATCATCTTTAAAGGAGAGCTTCCAGATATTCAGGGTAAAGGGCGCAAATGTTAAAAAATAGGGGGTTCGCCAGACCGCCCTACCCCCTATTTGTTAATTATTTTTAAGCAGTGTTAATGCGAATTGGGAAATCGGTCGGTCTGGCCGGTCGAGTGTTAAACTATTTTATGTTATTAAAAAAGCGCATAAAAAAACCGCCCGAAGGCGGTTTGTTAATTACTTTTTACCCTGGCGTTTGCCCCTGGTAGATTTGCTCTCGGCCGTGTCGGTCGGTTCTGCCGCTTCGGTCGCTTCGGTCGGTTCTGCCGCTTCGGTCGGTTCGGTCGGTTCTGCCGTGTCGGTCGGTTCGGCCGTGTCGGCTTGCGGTAGGTTGGCGAAATCAATCTCGCCAACCCTTAAGCCCCTTTCCGCAATTACGCGCGTAACGTTGCGCGCCTTGTTGATAAGTTCGCCAACTTTGCTCTCGTCCAGTGAGGCCTCGTTGAACACTTCAACGGCATCCGCTGACAATTCAAGCGTATCTGCGGCCACCGTTGCGCCCATTGCGCCAGATAGCACTTTAAAGGCGTTGAGCTTGTCGGGCCAGTTGGCCGTTACGCTCAGGTCGCGCGCACCTATTAATAAGGTGCGCAGGGCTTCGTTGGTCAGCCCTTGCCAATCGGCCGATTTAATAACCGCAGCTACGGCTTTCAAGTCCTCAATTTGAGCGGTTGCAAGCGCCTCGCGCAACGCGGCCAGCTTGGTTTGAAGTCTACCAATTTTCTCCGTCACGGATTGAATGTCGGCGCGTATCATCGCGGCGGGTCTGCTGTCCGTTTCGGTCGTGGTTTCCGTTCGTGTCACTTCGTTTAATACGGTGAAACGGTGGAACGTCGCAACGGCTCTGCCGCTTGCGGTTGCAAAGGTGGCACGGTTGTTTGTCTTGTCGAACGACACGCCCCGCAGGGTTGCTTCGATTGTGGTCGGCTTGCCGTTGACGGTGTGCGTGAAACGTACGGGATAGCCTTTAATTTGTTCGGCTGTCAACTTGTAGTTCGCAAGTTGTAAAGGTGTCAATTCGTTGGGCTTGACCTGGTAGCCCGTTTCACCTTGTTCGGCTTCGCGCCAGATAAATTCGCCATTTTCATTCATTGCTAAGGCGTAAGCCTTGCCAGTTTCAAAATTCTTGTTTTCCATTTTTGTAAGTGTTTAATTATTAGTTATTCGGGCAGTTCGTTGGGTCGCCCGTTTCGCCCGTTCGGGTGCCTTCACCCGCATCGCATTTCAAAGAACGTCGCGGTATCTCTACCGCTTTCACGATGCAAAGGACGGAAAAATATTTTTATTGACAATGCTTTTAATTGAATTATTTTTCATCGCACCGCTTAACAGCCTGATACTCAATGAGAAAAAATTTCATCATCTACCGAAAACCCGCCAAAAATAGCACCTTGTTTAAAAAGTCACCCAAACGGCCGCCATCCGTGCCCGTCCGAAATGCCGTCAATCCGAAAAATCGAAAATAAACCCCTTTTTAATCGTTTTAAGCCGTTTTCACCCCTTCGCCATATAAATATATCATCCATCCCGCAAAAACGCCACAGACACGATTTCATCATAAAACATTAACAATTCAGCGTCCTACCTAACCAAGAGTTAAAAAAAGATGTGCCCTCGGTTATGGTGGTGCGCGCATCCCGCCACGACTTGAATTGTTAAAAGCCATTAAGGCAGATGTGCGAAGTGTTAACAATCGGTTAACGAAAAATTCGTTAATACACGCCACGGCTCGCTAAAAAAGAATTATGTTAAAAATCTGCGGGTACTGCTCTCGTTATGTTAAAAATCGTTAACCAAAAAGTTCCACTACAGTTACCCCCGAAAACCCAGCCGAAATCCGATTTCGGGCCCACCGATTTTTTCGGAGTTTTTCTGCCGAAACGCTTTTCCGAGCCCACCGATTTTTTCGGAGACAAAAAAAGGCCAGCCCGCTTTTTCAAGCGAACTGGCCCAACGGCTTCCTACGGCCACAGTGTTAGGTCTCCTCGATGGTTAGTTTGTCGGGGTCAGTTGTTATGATGAGCGTCTCGCCTTTCGTGTCGTACCTCGAGAAGTCGAGTACCCTTTGCATTATACGGTCAGCTTCGCACTTGCTGAGATTGCGCAAGTCGTAGTTTTTGTGTACCGTGTAAAGCGTTACCCTGTACTTTTGCTTACCGCTTACCTCGTGGGTAGGGACTTCTTCGATAAGGTCGATGTTCCTGAAGTTGAATATGGTATCGGTGTAGCACTCATTAATCGGGCGATGGTTTTTTAAAACAAGTGTTTTCATAGCTTACTCCTCCCACTCGATTTTTACGGTGTCTACACAATTCACTACTGCTGCTTTTTTCGCATCTTCCATAGTCCGGTAGATAGTGCTGGCGGTTCGGTCTTCATCGTCTTCGCAGGCGTACACGTTAACCCAGCCCTCACGTTTCCTGGTCTTCATAACGAGGTCAAGTTCTGGTCTGTTCACTACCACACTTCGGTGCTCACCCTTGTCGTTGTAGCGGTGTACTTTTTCAAAGCCCTCTTCCTCGACCAGCGCGACCACACAGATTTTTTCGTCTATGCCCTCCCAAGGGTTGTTCGCGTCAACGCAGATAACGCGAGCCGGCAATCCGTTTTTCGTCATTACGGGCTCGCCATCTGCAGCTTTTTCCAGATTGAAGGGTTTCATTGCTCACCTCCTTTCCCGTCAAGGAGCAGCACCCCTCTTACTTCCTCTCCGAAGAGGTCTGGGAACGTAGCGAGCATCAGCGCGGATTTCGAGCGGTAGTATTTACTATCGAGCTCTTGGCTCGTAACGTCATTAAACTGACACCCCTCGCCTACCAAGGTGTAGGATTCCCTTACGGCCTTGTCGCCAGCGGCAACATATAGGCTTTTAATTTTAAGCTCCGTAGGCTTGTTGTTCACCATCCGGTAGCACTTGTCTCCCAGATTGTACTTTGTTTTGATTTCCATTTTTGTAGATTTTTTAGTGAAAGTAAATATCTTGTCTGCTTTTCAGATAATCGTAGCATTGTTTGGCCGCCTCGTCAAAATCGAGATTACGCAGCTTCGTGTAATTGTCCGGTATGAAGTAGTCGGTCAGGTCAATCCATGCCTCGTAGTAGAAGCCTACGGCCATCCCGTATCTGTCAACGCCGTTAGGCTTGAACGTCCCGATAAGTGTACCGATTCTCGGCCTCAACGTTTTCTCGTAGAAGGCGAACATCTGCCTTTCCTTCATATCCGCACTATTGCGGTAGCCTTCTTCTATCATATCCCGGTAGCTATTAGCCATATCTGTAGATGTTTTGGGGTTATTGGTTATCTGCTAATTCCAGTCCGTTCTTGGTCAGAACGGCTTCAACCAGGGAGCCTATTGTGAGCGCAGAAGCGTCTACTACGGCTTCCTCGGCTTTTTTGCCGAGCTTCTTACTCGTTTCTTTCACGAGACGCTTGTATCCCGAAAAGGCCGCATAGGTTTCGATTGTGCAGCCGCCACGCTCCTCCCGTATCACCGGTGAAACTTGAACGTAATACCCACGCTTCTCGTTGTTGTAAGTGAAGTAATTGATACCTCCCTTTGAGTAGTACACTTCTACTCTCAGATGCGTAGCCCCTTTGTTGGGCTTCAACTCCTTGTAGGTAATATGGACCGTATTACTCATATCTGTAGATTTTTAGAGTTCGGATAAATCGTAGCCTTCCTGCTCAAGAGCTTTTTTGACCGCTTCGGGCAGTTCGTAACAACCATCGTAATCGACTACGACCAGTTCGCTTTTATTATTGATTTCAACGTAGAAGTTTCCCGAAACATAGCTTTCGCTATCCTCGCCATCTTGGTACTCCCAAGTTTCGTTTTCTGGGTCGATGCTGACCCACTCGTCTTTTTCATTTACGAATTCCATAGTGTTGTAGATTTAATGTTTTTCGGCAATATTGCCATTGTCGGCAGGAGGGACTCGAACCCTCTAAGCGGCCAACCCGCCTGCCGAAGCCCTGCCTATTCAAGCTGCAGGACGATGTACGAGTCATTTTCGCAAAGGACGAAGATGTTCTTCTCGTCCCCCGAAAGGCAGGACTGAACCTCGATGCCGTAAAGTTTCCACCATCTCGCCGTTACGCAGAAATAGGTCGCGTCCTTGAGAAGCTCCAGACCGATACCGAGCGCGTATTCGTTTCCGAAGTACTCACGGAACGCCTTCTCGCGTTCCCACTGGGACTCATAGCCCTCACCGTCCCAGATGAAGCAGTCCTCGAAAGTGATTGAGCCTTGGCAGGCTTTTCCGATTAGCATGGCGGCGTTCATGGTCTACCTCCTTCCTTGCTTTTCGCTTCACCCGCAAGCGTGATGCAGAGAAGCAGGATTGCACTTGTGAGGGCAACCGCTAAGGCTACCCATCCGTAAATGCCCTCGCTGTCGAGGGCCATACCCGCCACTAACATGATGGCGAGCAGGATAAGTTTCAATGCTTTCATTTTCTTATGATTTTGTAGGTTAGTAGATAATCGATGAGTTCCTGCATGGTTTTGAACCTAAGTTCTGGGTTTTCGTAGTAACCGATTCTGAAATTAGGGTGTTTTCGTAATTTTTTCGCCTCCTCGTCCGTCAGGCCTACTATAAATTGGACGGACATATCCTCGAATAGCGCCCACCACTGAATTTCTTCCAGTGTAGCAACTTCTTTACCGTCCACAACGACGGTCTGGTAGTTGTAGGTGTTCCCGCTATTCATGAAGGTGTAGGGCTTCCCGAGCGTAATTCGCTCGTCGGCGTTTGGCAGGTCACAATCATAAGGGTTGACTGGTTCTTTTTGTTCTTTCGGTTTGCTCAGAAGCCTCCCGATGCTGGCCAGAAAAATCTGGCTGTCTTTTAATGCTTTCATTTTCTTATGATTTAGTAGTTTTTATAAATTACTTTACGCTCGTCGATAAGGCTTGTCGCTTTGCAAACGACACATCTGGTTTCCTGCCGTTGGCAGAACTCAACCGCGTCCTCTAATAAGCTAAATAGCCCTACATAGTGGTAAGTCTCTACTGAAACTTCTTCCCAGATTTCGTACGATTTCATAGTGTTGTAGTTTTGTTGTGTTGTCGTTGATGCAAAGGTAATAAATAAATAAAGGAGTCAAGCATTTTTTTCAATTATTTTTTATCAGACACTCTAAAACATTGATTTTCAGCGTGAAACAATTTTACTAATACCCGAAAAAAGCCTATAAAAAAGCCGTTGAAAATCGTCCCAACGGCTAAAATGCTGAAAATCAATTAGTTGATAGTTTTTCCGTTCTCGGTCTCGTCAACTGGTAGCCTGCGAAATTTGGGGTCCTTTTGACGATGGACTCGTCACGGCAATACGCCTGCTCGAACAAGCTGAGTCTATCGTTATGTAACTCGGTGAACTGCCTGAGGTAGTCCGCCCTGGTGTCATCATCTAAATTCTTAAGTTTAAGCATATCTTCAACTATACTGCTTTTTTCGAGTAAGTCGAAACATTGACGTAGTGCTTTTTTCGTGAAGCGGTAGACCAACTTTCCATGTTTTTCGCAGCCCCTATACTTCCCGCTGTAGCTTTTTCTGTAATCCAGTACGTCAAGCTGTACTTTGCCGCACCACAACTCTACTTTCTCGCCCATCGAGTAGCCCGACTTGCAACACGCAAAGGGTATGCCCTTGTAAAGGCGGAGTAATCTTTTCGGTATGCCGCACTGCTCGAGTTTTTCGTACCGTAGCAGCCGGTCTTGGATTCGAATTTGAGCCGACACCAGCTCATCATAGGTCATTTCGTTAATTTCTTTCATCTCGTGTAGTTTTTTAGGTATATGATTTTTTCGGTGGGTAACTCCATATAGGGGTCTGCCAGCCTGAGTTGTCCAGTGTTTTCTGGTTGCCGCAGCACCGTCACGCTTTTCGGGAATATTGTTGACGCTTCTACCCGCATCAACACTTCCCTGTAGCCGTGCTTCGAGACCAGTATGGCGGTATTTTTCGGGTCGATAAACTCATCGTCCGAGACGAAAGGTAGGGTGCAAGCTTTGTACAAGTCGCCCTCGCGCAGCGGCTCCATAGACTGACCGATTTTTTCGAGTAGGTCGGCCAACTTTTTACAGCCAACTGTACCCGCGAGTAAGCGAGCGTCGCACCATTGTGAATAGGCTCTTCGGCTGGCCTTCAGAAGCAAATGTTCCTCGGTCAGCTCGGCCTGTGTGTAGTGGTGCGGGTTAATCTCGAAGCGGATATAGTACCCAGACGGTTTTTCGGCCGAACCTTCCTTGTAGTAGACCGATATGCGAATGAAATGCTTAAGCACTGGGTCGAAGCCAGCCATTTCGGTTTTTTTCGCATCAATCGGGGTAAGCAGCCAGTTAAACTCTCCGTAGTATGTTCTCATAGCAAATCCTCCTCCATTTCGATAACGATTGCATTTTGCCCCTCCAGCCAACCAACGGCATCGTAACAAGCGAAAGGCATACCTGCTACCATACTGCGGTTCACTGTGTTTACGGCACACATTTGGTATCGACTACCGTAAAAGAGTATGACATCTGCGTTAATGTAGGTCGCGGCATCGAGGAATTGGCGAAGCACACCCCACTGCACCGCCGCTGCGTATCGTGAGCCGAAAAGCAGGAACACTGATGGCTCGCCTTTTTGGTCGTTTTGTCTCGGCAACCTCTCCTTATGCGGATAGCCGAGTTTGTCGAAAACTGCCATGATTTTTTTCGGGTCGAGCGGCTTGAACGGTGCCCAGTGCAAGTAAGGCCTGTCTACTATGTTGTGCCACGGATACACAGGTATGCCGGCCTCCTGCGTTTGTAGTACCTTCAATCCATTGACGTAGGTACCCGCAGGAAGTACTGTGGACGTAACCTCGTCGTAGGTGTCGAGGTTGATATTAGTAGGTTTTTCGGTGTTGAAACTTTCGGTCTTAACCAGAAGCACCGTGCAGGACGCGCGGTTGAGGTAAATCGATTTATTCTCCTGATACTGCACAAAAGGTCTTTCCGACTTTTTGCCTTCGCAGAGCGAAATGGCTTTCCAGGGGTCGTAGTTTTTTAGGGGTGTGTCGCGCAGGAATTCTTGCGCAAAAAAGAACCTGCCTTTTGTCAGTTCGGGGTGGTCACAGATACCCTTTGCGAGTTCAAGTGCGGTTTGCAAGGAGCGCGCAACCTGATAAGACTCGGATTGGTACTTGGCGCTTTCTCGGTACGCTGGAGCATTGAATAGCTGATGCAGAGTATCAAGCGTTGCGCTTTTCTCGAGGCACTGGTGTAGGTGCTTCAGGGCGTCATAGATTTCGGGATAATCTCCGTAGATGTCCCTGATTTTCGAGGAACTTACTTTCCCCAACGCCTCGTCATATTGCAACGAGGCTTGTAGTAATTCTTGTAGTGCTTCCATATCTTAAAGTTTTGAATAAGCTCTGTACGAGTACCAGGTATCATTTTCAGGAGAAATTATGATATGGTCCACCACGGACATATCGAGCAGTTTTGCAGCTGCTACCAGACGCTTCGTCAAAGCATCATCATCCATAGATGATTTAGTGTTACCGCTCGGATGGTTGTGGACGAACACAACCGAACTGGCAAGACACATCAAAGCAGCGGAGAATACTATTTTCGGGTCTACCAGCGTCATATTTACGCCTCCAACGCTTATGAGTTGATAGCCTTTAAGGTTGCAATACGCGTCAAGGTAGAACGCATAAAAGTATTCTCGGGTGCTAAGCTGGCAACCCTCCTGCGTCATTGTTTTGTAGGCGAAATCCCGCATAACTTTGTCGTCATTTAGCCTCAGGGTAGTACCCTTTTTCTTACATACGAGGTTGTACTCGTAGTAGTACTTCTGATTACTCATCTTCTTGTCCTCCCCAAAGTTTAATTGCGGTTTCGAGATTCGCCTGCGCCTCGTTGACAGCTTTTTTGGCGTAGGTAAGCGTGTAGGCGTGTTCACGCGGGTACTTGCCCGACTTGACGCCCTCGTGATACTCCTTTGCCACTTCGAGCTTGTGCTTGAAAAATTCAATGCTTTCCGGCATCGATAAGTCTATCTTACCAGACATACGCTCCCAGTAGGCGGCTTTCGACTCGTGGGATTCGGCTTTTTCTGTAAGCTCTACGCTTTTACCCATAGCAGCCCACGATTTATCAATGGCTGCGCGATGCGCTTTCTCGCTGTGGTGGCCGACAAGGATAGGCTGGCCAAAAGGAATATTCGCTACAGCGTCGTGCGAGCGTTGGTACGCCTCATCAGACTTTTTTCGGGCTCTGTCAGCCCAGTCTTCGTAACGTTCCGCTTTGGCTTTGGCTCTCTCCTGATGATTGAAACCATCGGAGCGCGTGATAGAGTAGAGATAGCACTCGTCTTTCATTCCGAGAAAGTTCCAGACGATGCACTCGTTTTCTTTCCCGTACTTAGTTGTGACGAGGATTTCCTCGCCTTTTTCGTGCTTTTCGCTGCACTTTGCGACCCATACATTAGGGCAGAATTTTGTGTAAGTGTTCATGTGTTGTAGATTTTAGGTTGTTTATACTAATGTGAAATAATATTCTTCGAGATACCTTACCGCGAATATGTAGTAAAATCTGTCGGTATGGGTAAGGTCACTTGCATACAGAGCGGCCAGCCCGTTGTAGTAATAGTCGACATAGCTTATCACGCAAAGGGGTTGCATCCACTCGTTCTCGCAAGGGTCGTTTCTGTATTGCGAATCAACGAGCTCGTTGGTTTTCTTTTGCTGCTCATTTTGCAGCCACCATAAACTGAATTTTTCCATAGTGTTGTAGTTTTGTTGTGTTGTCGTTGGGGCAAAGGTAATAAATAAATAAAGGAGTCAAGCATTTTTTTCAATTATTTTTTATCAGACACTCTAAAACATTGATTTTTAGCACGAAACAATTTTACTAATACCCGAAAAAAGCCTATAAAAAAGCCGTTGAAAATCGTCCCAACGGCTAAAATGCTGAAAATCAATTAGTTGATAGTTTTTCCGTTCTCGGTCTCGTCAGCTCGCCCTGCTTCGGCCAGCCGTTTCGCCCAGTCGCTCACCGCCTTATCATGGTAATAGGCGGTCTGGCTATCTGTTTTTAGGTCTCCACGCTTATAGATTTTTTTCGCGGATATTCGGTAGACTTGAACCGCATCGATAGAGTTGAACAACGTCACGTTGTAGTACAAATAAGCCTTGTTCATTCTTAGACTTGTTATCCTGCCTATTGCGGGCTTTCCGAACCTGTCGTAGGTCTCGTACATCATGCCGACTTTTTCGAGGTATCTATCAATAAGCTCGGTCGCTACGTCAAGGTGCGAGCGTAAGTTTTTCACCCCTTCATACTTTCCCAGTACGTGGCGAAGAGTTTTATCCCTTTCCACCGCCCCGATATCGTACTCTTCCAGCACCTCTACTTCTGGGGAGCCGAGCGGCCTTATGTAGAAAAAACCATCATATCCTTTTATAGACAGGTAGTTTTTTTCGAGTTCGGAGATACTGATGATTTGATTTATGTAGCCAAGCACGTCCGATTTTTCTCGGTGTATTATACACTTTTTGAAATGCAGCTCGCCTATAACCTCGCTTTTTTCGGTTTGCAGCCTCACGAAAACATCTTCTGCCGTGTAGTCTTTTTCGGTAGCCTTTATACTTTCCCCGCGCTTATACAATATTTCGGTCGCGGCCCATCGCAGGAAATCCTCAGGGGCCTTGGCAGCGACAACCCGAAGTGCACTACTGCTTTCTCGCTGTAGCCACTTCGGTATCTTCGCTTTATTCGGTTTAAATTCACTCGGCATGATTTTTTTCGGTACGATTTTTTTCGGTACGATTTTTTTCGAGATATTCGGGCCTGAGTCTTACCACGATTTGGGAAAAATGCTCCTTGCCGTTACATACTGGGCGCAGTATGTCGATAAGCTCGAATTGCTCATGCGGCCCCATAAGGATTGTAAACGGCACGGCCATATCCAACTCGCAATCGCAGGGTACATCTTTCAATCGGGCTATCCGGATTGTCCCTTTTCGGTTACTCGCCCAATGCCATTCTACATCACCCAATTTTTTCGGTAAAGGCAGCTCACCTTTACCCACGCCCAAACCTGTGTTGGTGAGCCAGCAGCAGAAGCCAAGTTTTTTAGGGCCGCTGGGAGTGTCAAATACTTTGGGCTGAGTGTAACCTGCCTGTAGTAATCCGTCTTTCACGCGGCCAAACGCCTTGACGGTATGCAATACATTCGAGTTGCCGATAAGGAAGAACGGCTTTTTTCGGTCGTAGCACACATCGAGAAACGGCCTCAATTCCGAGAATGGCGGGTTGCTCACCACCACGTCGCAATCGTCGAGAAAGGGTGTGAGCTTTTCGGAGCGATAATCTCCATCCCAGTCCCCGAGGAGCAAACAATCCTCAAGACGCTGGTTCTCTCCGAACCTCACCTCGATATTACATAGACCGTCGCGGTTATATCCGATGCAGACCAGTTTTTTGAGGCCGAGACGCACGAAGTTGTCGTTGAAGTATACTGAGAACGCGCTAAAAAGCGGGTCATCGAAAGGACAAAGAACCTTCTTACCCTTGAAAAAGCTCTCGTACCTGCCAAGCTCTCTTTCAATATCCTCCAGACGAGTATAGTACTCATCGTCAGGGTGGGGCATATAGTATAAAGCCCTATTAAGCGATTTGTTACTCATCTTGCCAGTCTTTTAAGTTCATCCTCAACTGGCTCCCCATCAACGACGAGTGCTATGCTTCCCGCGTACAGGGTCCTGATTACTACGCTCGGGTCGCTGGACAGCATTTTTCGGAGCGTGCAGATATGTACGTCAAGGCTTCGTTTCGCGAACTCGCTTGTGTCA
>ODAI012149608.1_pt1 | contig 49777 bp, 41 predicted proteins | sample 1539321 | NCBI WGS metagenome assembly ODAI01 (sample SAMN02144231, study PRJEB22623) | gut metagenome | biome: sheep rumen | host: Ovis aries | place: New Zealand
ACCGTTGCCTGTGACCTTCAGGATGATGACACCCTGGACGTTGGGCAGGAAGATGCTGCCGGTGGCGTTGAACTTGTGCTGTCCGAGTGCCTTGCCTGTGGCATCGAAGGCAACAACCTTGAACTCGTCAGCACTCTTGGCGCCGTTGACACCGATGACAACCATGCCGTTCTGACACTGGATGAGTCGTACAGCCTTGCCGTCGCTTTCGGTATAGTCAATGCGACCGATACCAGTAGGAGCATTGCTGTCAACTTCGTAAGCGCCGAGGCTCGGTGCTGCTGCTGTGCTCATGTCGATGTTGAAGCGGTCGCGGATGGCTGCGAGATCAATGCCACGATAGGTCGTTTCGGTAATCGGTGTACCAGCTGCAATCAGCGGGTTGGTAGGCTCGTCCTTCAGTTTTGCGAAGGTGGTGTAAGGAATCTCGCCGTCTTCGTCGCGCTCACCAATGAGTTCTTCATGGTTGGTAACGCTGATGAAGTACTCGGGGTATGCCTTCTGGAACTCACAGGTTGTAGCGGTAAGACCAGAAAGAGTCTCATCAACTTCGAAACGACCGTATTCGCTCTGCTTGCCATGCTCAGAAGCCTTGCTAGGATCCTTGTCGGTGCGTGCATTGTCGTTGATAGCGATACAGTTGGTCAGCTTCACGACGTGTCCGCTGGCAATGCTCTCATAGATGCGGTAGCTATAGCTCTTCTCCTGGATGCTCTTCAGCGTCATACCCGTACAGTTGTTCAAGATGATGTCGCCAGCATTGTGGTTCTGGTCGAAGCCTTTCGACTTGTTGCAGATGGCGAGACAGCGGTTCAGTACTACGTTCATGGCACCCTGGTTGCTACCGCACTTGAATCCGTTACCGTTACCTCCGCAAATAGTATTCAGGTCAAGGAAACCGTTCTTGTAGGCGATACAGTTGTCGAGGATGATCGACATGTTGTCGCCGAACCCACCTTCCTTCTTGTAGAAGACATCCCATCCGTCGTCGCTGTTCAGCCATGCGCGGCATCCGTAGAAGTAGTTGCAGTCGCCAACAGAGAGTTTCGGTGCGAAGCCGTCGGCATCGCCTTCACCTTCGTCACAGTTCAGGTAAGAGTCGCAGTTGATGATGTAGTTGTATGCGCCGAGGTTCTTGATTTGCAGACCCGTGTCGCCGTTCTTGTAGAAGTTACACTGCTCGATGATGTTGTCGTGGCCGTCCTGTGTGCGGTTGATGATGTCGCTGGCAGAGCCGCCTGTCGGCTTGTTGCGCTCGATGAGCATACCGTTGTCGCTGGCATTGGTGATGTCGATCTTGTAGAAGTGCCAGAACGAGCTGGTGTGACGGATACCTTGCTGTGGGTTGTTACTGTGTCCGTGGTATGGCATGCCAGAGAAGTCGAGGATGGCGTGCTGCTTGGAGTCCTTCGGATAGACGAACACCTCAATGAACTTGTCAGCTTCGCCGTTGCGGTCGTTGATGTTGATGCGCTTGTCGTAGACGTATGTGCCAGCCTTCATCCAGATGCGGTCGCCGGGCTGTGCGATGTCGATAGCCTTCTGCAGGTCGTAGAAGGGCTTCGCCTCGCTACCGTCGGCGGTGGCATCGTTGCCGTCGGGTGAGCACCAGATTTCGTCGCCCTTGATCTCGTCGGGAATCTCTACAGCCTCTTCGGTGGTGAACTGCTTCTCTTCACCGTAGGAAGGCTCAGTGCTGAAAGAGGTGATGGCGTATGCACGTACATAGTATGTCGTGGAAGGCTCCAGTTCAACGGAAGCTGTAAACTTAGCCGTCGGGCGTTCCATGGTAATCTTCGTACCGTTGTTGATGTCGAGACCCGGCGTAGTGCCGTAGATGACACCTACCTCTACGATGTCGGCACCACCGTCATCGGTAACGGCACCGCCAATGCGGAACCTCTTACCGCTCTTGGTCAGGTCGCTGGTGGCGACAACGGCAGCGGTAGCCGGTGAGGTGACGAAGCTCTGCACGTCGCCGAAGGCATAGCCGGCATTCGACAGGGCGTAGGCACGGTAGTAGACGGTGGTATTGGCCTTCAGACCGGTAATCATGGCAGAGATGTTGGTGTTCTTCGGGTCTTCGCTCTCTTCTTTGTTGTCGCTCAAAGCGGGCTGGTTGTTGGTTGCAGACCAAAGGATACCGGTCTCGGTGATGGGCTGGTCGCCGGCATCAACGATGTTACCATAGACGATGGCAGAGTTCTTGGTGATGCTCTCTGCGGCTCCGGTAGCTACTGTTGCAGGAGTTCCGAACGCCTCAGCATAGACGCTGAGGTCGTCGATGTCGCAGTCACCACTCTTATTATTGGCAATCTTGATGCGGTTGACGTTCAGGTTCTCGATGGTAACTGTAATCTCTCCTGTGCCTGAAGTTGCTTCAGCAAGCGTCCATGTAGAGCCACCATCAGTAGAGGTGTATACTTCCAAGCCTTTGTTGCGCTTGCTGTTGAAGACCACCTTCTTTACACCCTTGTTCAGGACGGGCGTAGCTACGTAGGAACCTTTCGATGCACCGATCTTACTATAGCCTACCTTGGGCAGACGGAGGTCCTGCGTACCTGTTACAATGTAGTCTGCACTGACCTCAAAGAATGCATTGTAGTAAATCCACTCGCCTTGTCCTGGAACGATAACTGGCATTTCGGTGTCGGCAATGACGGCATCCATAGCCGGAACGTTGTCAGTAGGCTCGAACGACTGGGTGAAATATTTGCCGTCAGCATCGATGGTTTGCTCGGTGTCGCTGACTTGTGTCTTGAAACTCTTCACTTCGCCGTAGGTGTATGTGTCGCCATACTTGGCATAGGCACGATAATAGACGGTGCCGCCTTCGCGAAGCTCGCTCAGGGTAATGGTGAAGTTGTTCTCTGGTGAGGGGGCAGCAACGACATTGTCCTTGAGAGATGGCTCCTTGGTAGAGATGCTCCATACGATACCTACTTCGGTAACGGTCTGCTCAGCCTTGGTGATGGCACCGCTGACGGTGGCTGTTGTCTTCTCAATGTCAGTAGCATCGCCGGTAGAAACAGTTACGGGCTGGTCGAAGGTCTGTGCGTAGATGCTCAGGTTATCAATGTCGCAGTCCTTACTGCTCTCGTTGGCAACCTTGATACGGTTGACAGATTCGCTATTGATGACAGCTGTTCCACCAGATACGGTAGCCGCTGTCCACGTGGTACCATTATCAGTAGAGGTGTACACCTTGAAGTTGCTGCCGCGGCAAATGTCGAAGGTTACCTTGCTGACACCGCTTGTCAGGGTAGGCGAAATGATGTAAGATCCATCCTTCGGCATACGCAGGTCGCCGGCAGAGCCGTCCTTCACGTAGTTGGTCTTCATGTTAGCACCCAGTTCAACGAAAGCTTTGTTCAACTCCCATACCTCTCCGTTGACCGTCCACTGGTAGGGGTACGTAGACTCAGACCCCAAGAACGTTCCGTCTCCAAGGTCTATCTTCTCGTCGAAAGTCAAGGTGAAATACTTGCCTTCACCGTCGATGGCGGTGACGACATTGTTAACGACGTTGCTCTGGCTCTTCAAGAGCGCAGCGGTTGTCGTGAGAGAACAACCTACAACGATGGCTACCAAGAGCCACTTTGTTTTAGTAAATCCTTTTTTCATGAGTTCAGGTTTATTGTTTTAATTGTTCGTTTGTCTTTTTTCGGTTCGTCTTCGTCAGTGTCTGTGTGGTGATTTGTCGGCTTTTAGATTAGTCCTTCAACAGGAAAAGTAGTTCTTTAATTTTTGAGAATCGAGGTTTGATTTTTGATTTCGTTGCAAAGATAATAGCTATTTGTATAAAGATGTATCAAGAAAAGTCAAAAATTCAACGTAAACGTTTGCGTTTACGGCGGCGAGGTCAAAGAGACGGCTCGACAAGGAGGCTTTTGGGGAACCCTCATCGGTGCTGTTTGCGCTTGATACAAGGTGATATATACATCACACCGCTCGGTTGGATCCGCCGGAGCGGAAAATAAAAGCAAGCTTTCATTTTGTTCTTTCCTCGCTTTGCACTACCTTTGCAGGCAGATAACATTAAACAAAAATAGCAATGAAGAAGATTTTATGCCTTTTCGTTGCCTGTCTGTCCGTGTGGACAATGCAGGCACAGACTCCGCAAGCGGAGAAACTTGACCGAGCTCCCGTGGCTGTGAAGACCAGCAAGGGTTTCTTAGTGTCGTGGCGGTCGCTGAAGAGTGATGCCACCGACCTTGGTTTTGACGTCTATCGTGGCGGCATCAAGCTGAACAGCGCACCCATCACCACCAAGACCAACTTTCTGGATGACGGCGGTGAGGCTGGTGCCACCTATACCATCAAAGCCTCCAACGGCGAGGAGTTCTCCGTAAAGGCATGGGACAACATGTATAAGACCATCGACGTGAAGCGTCCCAGCGCCCTGAAGGATGCCTCTGGAAGCGTTACCGGCCGCTACCGTCCTGATGAACTCAGCATCGGCGACGTCGATGGCGACGGTGAGTTCGAGATGGTCATCAAGTGGTTGCCCGACAACCAGCGCGACTCTGGTAAGGAAGGCAAAGCATCGCCCACCATCCTGACCTGCAACGAGATGGACGGCACGCAGAAATGGCTCATCAACCTCGGTCATAACATCCGTGCCGGAAACCACACCATGACGTTCCTCGTCTATGACTTCGACGGCGACGGCAAGGCAGAGATGATCTGCCGGACGGCTGCCGGAAGCACCGATGGAACCGGCAAATATGTCAGTGAGGCTGGTGCTGCCGACATCAAGGCTACAGACAACAGCAAGACCTACCAGAACTCGAAAGGATATGTGACGGGTGGCGAGGAGTTCCTCACCGTTTTCAACGGAGCTACGGGTGCTGCTATGCAGACCATCTGGTACTGTCCGAACCGTGCAGGTGGCGAAAACGGCGGTGCTGCAACCATCAACGGCTTCTGGGGCGACAGCTACGGTGGACGTGCCGAGCGCTTCAATGCTGCCGTGGCTTACCTCGACGGACTGAAACCGACCGCTATCCTGCAACGTGGATACTACACACAGTGCTACATTTGGGCAGTAGACTGGGACGGCAGCAACCTGAAGACCCGCTGGTTGCACAAGGGCACATCAAAGACAGCATGGAGTGTTGTCGATGCTGCTGGTACGGAATTGGCTAATGAGACCACCAATCCAGTATCATCACAGGGCAAGTCGAGCTACGGACAGGGCGTTCACGGCATCGTTATTGCTGATGTAAACGGCGATGGATTCGACGATATTTGCACGGGCGGTGCTACTATCGGCCACGATGGTAAACTGCTCTGCTCGACAGGGTTCGGACATGGTGACGCCATCCATGTGGGAGACCTTATACCCGACCGTCCCGGCCTAGAGCTGATGATGCCGCATGAGGAGAGTCCTTTCGGATATGACGTACACGATGCAACTACTGGCGAGGTACTGGTATCGGCACAATATCCCAATGGTGGAGATAATGGCCGTGGGCTGGCTTGCGACTTCATCCCTTCGCACAAGGGTTCGGAGTTCTGGTCATCATGTCCCACGCTCGTAGAGAACAAAACTACCAAGGAGAAAGATGAGCAAATTTATCCTTGTGAGGGTGGAGCGGCTTTGAATGCTAAACGTCCCGATACCAACTTCCGTATCTACTGGACGGGAGACCCCTTCGACCAGACCTTTGACGGACGCTACGACAGTAATACAGGCATCAGTTCGCCACGCATACAGGCATGGAACACAGCATCGAAGAAGATAACTACCGTGCAGGAGTTCGCCGACTTCGGACAGCCGCAGACCAGCAACACGACGAAGGCTACACCCTGCCTGCAAGCCGACTTCCTGGGTGACTGGCGCGAGGAGCTGATCATGTGGCAGTATGAAAGCGACTGGTCGAGTCCAACGTGTAAGCTGATGGTCTTCTCTACTCCGCAGGAAACGGAGTATAAGGTGCCGTGCCTCTTGCAGGACCACCAATACCGCATGGCAATTGCCTGGCAGAACGCTTCCTACAACCAACCGCCACACCTCTCCTACTCTCTCGCAGAGAGCCTCGGCATAGACCGTGCCAGCTATCAGACCAACTTGACCTCAACAGCTCCGGAAGCTACACCGATTGAGCCGTCGAAGACAGGAACAGAGGAAATCAAGACACCTGGAGCCGACAAGGAAGCGGTCAGCGGACTGAGCTATACGGCAGGTGCCAACGGAGAACTGACCAATACTGCCGGCAAGATACGTACCGGCAACAACGACCAGATTGTCATCACGGTGAACGAAGGCTACGTGATGACCGGCATCACCATCAGCGGACACAGCAACAATAGTTCGGCATTGGCTGACCGCAGCATCACCTTGACGGGCATCTATATCGATGACGACGGCACGAGTGTGCTCACCAGCCCCGTGGTGTTCCCTGGTGGAACGGCTGGAACCAGCGACGTTGAGGGTGAAGCCTCTGGATTCCGTGCCGGAAAACAGATAGTGCTGACCTTCGACAACAGTCTGATTTCGACCTACGACAAGGCTCTTCCAGTCTCGGTAGACAACGATGACAAAGGTAAGAACAAGCAGCTGGCAAGTGCCAAGATCACCGTTACCTATGAGAAAGTGGAGACCGGTATCCAGTCGGTACAGGCTTCTAAGCAGGCTGTTGACGCCATCTACAACCTCCAAGGCATCAGGGTGAAGACCCCCACGAAGGGTATCTATATCATCAACGGTAAGAAGGTGTTGAAATAACAAAAGCCCCCTCCAACCTCCCCCTGAAGGGGGAGGCTTATAGTGGAAGGAAGGTAGAAATAATTCCAACGGATAAAGATGGCAAAGAAAGACAAGGGACTGACACCGATGATGCAGCAGTTCTTCTCGTTCAAGGAGAAGTATCCCGATGCAGTGCTGCTCTTCAGGTGTGGTGACTTCTATGAAACCTACTGCGACGACGCTGTCACGGCGGCTAAGATCCTCGGCATCACGCTGACACGACGCAACAACGGCGGTAGTGGCGACGTGACGGAGATGGCAGGATTCCCCCATCATGCCCTGGACACCTATCTGCCCAAGCTGATACGGGCGGGTAGGAGGGTGGCCATCTGTGACCAGCTGGAAGACCCCAAGCTGACAAAGAAGCTCGTGAAGCGAGGCATCACCGAACTGGTGACACCGGGTGTGGCGATGACCGACAACGTGCTGAACTACAAGGAGAACAACTTCCTGGCAGCGATACACTTCGGGAAGGGGTCTTGTGGAGTGGCATTCCTCGACATCTCTACGGGTGAGTTCCTGACAGGAGAGGGCACCTACGACTATGTGGAGAAGCTCTTGGGCAACTTCCAGCCGAAGGAGGTGCTCTTCAACCGTGAGCGCCGGCAGGACTTCATGAGCTATTTCGGGGGGCGTTACACAACGTTTGAAATGGACGACTGGGTGTTCACCGACTCTACGGCGCGGCAGAAACTGCTGAAACATTTCCATGTGAGGTCGCTCAAGGGCTTCGGTGTAGACCACCTGAAGAGTGGCATCATTGCCAGTGGTGCCGTGTTGTGCTACCTGGAGCAGACGCTGCACACGCAGTTAGGACATATCACGACGTTGGCGCGTATAGAAGAGGAACGCTATGTGCGCTTAGACAAGTTCACCATACGCTCTTTAGAGCTGTTGCAGCCCATGCAGGAAGACGGGGTTTCGCTGCTGAACGTCATCGACCGCACCGTCACACCCATGGGGGGCAGGTTGTTGAGGCGGTGGGTGGTGTTCCCACTGAAGGACGAGAAGCCCATCAACGAACGGCTGGACGTCGTGGAGTACTTCTTCCGTGAGCCGGCGTTCCGGCAACTCATCGATGAGCAGTTCCGACGTGTGGGCGACCTGGAACGTATCATCTCGCGTGTGGCATCGGCAAGGGTGTCGCCAAGGGAAGTGATGCAGTTGCGCGTGGCATTGCAGGCTTTGGAACCGGTGAAACAAGCGTGTATGGCTGCCGACAACGAGGCATTGCGAAGGGTAGGGGAGCGGCTGGAACTATGTGAGCCGCTCTGCCGGCGCATCGGTGAGGAACTGAAGCCCGACCCGCCGCAGCTGGTGGCTAAAGGTAATGTGATTGCCGACGGATTCTCGAAGGAACTGGACGACTTGCGCCACATCTCGCGTAGCGGAAAGGACTACCTGCTGGAGATACAGCAGCGGGAAAGCGAGAAAACGGGTATCGCCTCGCTGAAGGTTGGCTACAACAACGTCTTCGGTTACTATCTGGAGGTGCGCAACACGTACAAGAACCGGGTGCCGGCTGAGTGGATCAGAAAGCAGACGTTGGCACAGGCTGAGCGATACATCACGCAGGAACTGAAGGAATACGAGGAGAAAATCATGGGTGCCGATGAGAAGATTCTGGCGTTGGAAGAGCGTCTTTTCGGCGAATTGGTAAGTGCCATGCAAGCGTATATACCGCAGATTCAGACCGATGCCAACGTGGTGGCGCACATCGATTGCCTGCTTTCTTTCGCCCAAGCTGCCGAAGAAAACCATTATATCCGCCCGCAGATAGACTCGTCTGACGTGCTGGACATACGCCAGGGAAGGCATGCCGTCATCGAACAACAGCTGCCGGTAGGGGAGAGGTATGTGCCAAACGACATCTACTTGGATAGCGAGAAGCAGCAGATTGTCATTATCACCGGACCGAATATGGCGGGAAAGTCGGCGCTGCTGCGACAAACGGCGTTGATAGTGCTGATGGCTCAGATTGGATGTTTCGTGCCCGCAGAAAGCGCTAAAATAGGTCTGGTGGATAAAATCTTTACCCGTGTGGGTGCCAGCGACAACATATCGCTGGGCGAATCGACGTTTATGGTGGAGATGACAGAGGCATCGAACATCCTGAACAACGTGTCGCCACACTCTCTGGTGCTCTTCGACGAACTGGGGCGCGGTACCTCAACCTATGATGGCATCAGCATTGCATGGGCAATAGTGGAATACCTGCACGAGACGAAACGTGCAAGGGCACGAACGCTCTTTGCTACCCACTATCACGAACTGAACGAAATGGAGAAGAATTTCGCACGCATCAAGAACTATAACGTCAGCGTGAAGGAGGTAGACGGTAAGGTCATCTTCCTCAGAAAGCTGGAAAGGGGCGGTTCGGAACACTCTTTCGGTATTCATGTGGCTGAGATTGCCGGCATGCCGAAGAGTATCGTGAAGCGTGCCAACGTTATCCTAAAGCAATTGGAAAGCGAGAATGCACAGGTAGGGACGGTAGGTAAGCCGACAGCGGAACGTTTAGAGCAGAGTAGGGAAGGAATGCAGCTGTCATTCTTCCAACTCGATGACCCGGTTTTGTGCCAGATTCGTGACGAAATCCTCGGTCTCGACATCAACAACCTCACACCTGTTGAGGCTCTCAACAAGCTGAATGAGATTAAGAGGATACTGAATTGAGGGGCCTACCCCCAACCCCTCCTCATACTCCACACTCCCACAGCAATCAAGGGGATGCTCAGAATCTGTCCCATGTCGATGGGGAGTCCGGCTTCGAAGGCTTCTTGTATCTCCTTGGTATATTCGATGAAGAAGCGGAAGGTGAAGATCAATGTCAGACAGAGACCAAAGAAGAATCCTGTACCTACTTTCTCTGGCTTCTTCTTGTAGAGGAAGAGGATGATGAAGAAGAACACGAGGTAGGCAATGGCTTCATACAATTGACCTGGGTGGCGCGGATAGGTATCGACACGCTCGAAGACGAACGCCCAGGGTACGTCGGTGACCTTGCCGATGATCTCGGAATTCATCAGGTTGCCGATGCGGATGAAACAGGCGGTGATGCACGAACAGATACCGAAGTTGTCTAAGACTACCCAACCAGGCATCTGCATCTGACGGCAATATAACCACAAGGCTGCCAGCAATCCGACGACACCACCATGAGAGGCAAGCCCTTGGTAGCCAACGAAATGCCAAGAACCGTCTGCCGTATGGCGGATGGGGATGAACATTTCAACGATGTGTTCCCACGAGGTGAGGAAGTACTGCGGCTCATAAAAGATACAATGACCTAAGCGTGCACCGACAAGGATGCCGAGAAAGACGTAGATAAACAATGGTTCAAACTTGCTGTCGGCTATCTTCTGCTCCCTATACAAGCGACGCATGAGCAGATAACCCAGCGTCAAGCCAATCAACCAACACAGTGAGTACCATCGCAGTTCAAAATGACCTAATCGCAAGGCTACCTCATCGGGGTTCCAAAGAATGTATAATAGTTCATAGTTCATAATTCATAATTCTTAGTTATGATTGATCTGTACTTTTGACAATACTTGTTAGTATTTTTATCAGTTCAATATTATCTTCAATTGAACTATGAACTATTTAGACATTAAACCTGAAGTGCATGATGTCTCCATCCTGCACGACGTATTCCTTGCCTTCGATGCCCATCTTTCCGGCTTCGCGGACAGCAGCCTCGGAGCCATAGTGGATGTAGTCTTCGTACTTGATGACCTCTGCACGGATGAATCCTTTCTCGAAGTCGGTGTGGATGACACCGGCACACTGGGGCGCCTTCCAGCCTTTCTTGTAGGTCCATGCCTTCACTTCCATCTCACCGGCAGTGATGAAGGTCTGCAGGTTGAGCAGGGCGTATGCCTTCTTGATGAGGCGGTTGACACCGCTCTCTTCCAATCCTAACTCGTCAAGGAACAGTTGTTTGTCTTCGTAGGTTTCCAAAGAGGCGATATCTTCCTCGGTCTTTGCGGCGATAATCATCGTCTCTGCACCTTCTTCGGCAGCGATAGCTTCTATCTTCTGTGAATAGCTGTTGCCACTTTTAGCACTGGCTTCATCGACATTGCAGACGTAGAGCACAGGCTTGGAGGTCAGCAGGAAGAGGTTGCGGGCGGCATCCTGCTCTTCCTTGGAGTCGAATTCCACCACACGGGCGTTCTTACCTTGTTCCAAAACGTCCTTGTAAGCTTCCAGAACGTTGAGCAAGACCTTCGCATCTTTGTTGCCGGCAGCTGCAGTCTTCTGTGTCTTGGCAAACTGCCCCTCGATGGTTTCAAGGTCTTTCAGCTGAAGTTCAGTGTCGATAATCTCTTTATCACGCACAGGGTCTATCGTTCCGTCTACATGGGTGATGTTGTCATCGTCAAAGCAACGAAGGACATGGATGATGGCATCAGTCTCACGGATGTTACCCAAGAACTTGTTACCCAAGCCTTCACCCTTGCTGGCACCTTTTACCAAGCCTGCTATATCTACAATCTCACAGGTAGCAGGTACGATTCTGCCGGGATGTACCAGTTCGGCAAGCTTTGTCAGACGCTCGTCAGGAACGGTAATCATGCCAACGTTCGGTTCTATTGTACAAAAAGGGAAATTTGCTGCCTGTGCCTTCGCACTCGACAAGCAATTAAACAAAGTAGACTTGCCCACATTCGGCAGTCCTACAATACCACATTTTAATGCCATTTATCTTTTTCTATTTGTCATTTCCCTGCCCTTTAAGCAGGTATCATTATTATTTTGGTTGCAAAAGTACACAAAATCTTCTACAATATGCGATTTCTTTCATTGAAAAGATGTATCTTTTCCATTAGAGTGGGAAGGATTTGCTATGTTCCTGAACATATTTTGGCAGCGACGTCATTCAGGTAAAGACATCGCTGCCGCATGTTTTCTATGCGTTCTGACTGGTAGGGAAAGGGTGCGAGCATGAGGAGGCGACCATTAGCGCAGGCTTCAAAATAGCGAGGTTGTGGCTTGAAGTATGGAGGAATGCCGTTGAGCAGTAGGACGATGAGTGGGATTTGTGTGTGCATGGCAGCAGTAGCAATCTGTTGTTCGCCTGGGCTGATGCAGGGAGAAACGAGAACGGCACCTTCGTTACCCTTTTTCAAGAGTTCTTCTTTCATGGTATCTATCTCGTTTTGGTAAAGATGGCGGGAGCATTGCACCTGCAGTTTGATAGGTTTGTTAAGCAGAAGCCTGTTGCCTATCGCTTTCATGTCAATGCCTGCAACGGAAATGGTGCCAAGTGGGGTAAAGAACTCAGGGTGTTGCAGTTTGATAAGAAGTCGGCGAGGGTTGTCATCGAGGTATGCAAACATACGGTTGAGCTGTCCTTTTCCTTGCAGTATGCGGTCGTTGTAGCCTGTCTCCCAAAGCAAGCCATGGGAGCGGGCGGCTGCAGTATGGCGGGATGGTGTCTGTTGAGTAGACTGCGCTGTTAGCGCAGTGAACGGGACAACAGGAGAAACGGAAGGCAACAGCCCCAGTTCTATGGCAGCTTTCCGGGTTCCTGTCTTGAAGCCTTCGATGACGTTCCCCAAGTGTTTCTGCATTTGTTCATGTACAAACAGGATGCCGTGGATGTGGTCGGGCATGATGCAGAGCTTCAATATTTCTATCTGTGGGTAGTATTTGGGAATGCTGTACCAGCATGCCTTTGCCTTCTCTCCTAATGGAGAAGGGATGACATGTGGTGTCTGTTCTCCCTCTGTCACGTCAGGGTTGCCGACGAGTTGTCCCAGGACAGGCCTTCTCCCCTCAATAGCCATTGTTATCATGTAGATACCCCGTTGGTAGTAGTCGTGGCTTTCGCTGCGGCGCTTCATAGACGGCTTCTTTTCTCCTGCCCATTGCTCCCATTTCTTGGGGGTGTTGTCTTCTGTTGTCATGGTGCAACTTTTGTTCTTTTTCCTTTTTTGATGTTCTTAGGTGTTATGTAGACTGCGCTATAGCGCAGTTTACGAGACATTGGAGAAGAATTAGTGCGCCTCCAACCAGTTAGCACCCCAGCCGCAGTCGGCAACGAGAGGGACACGAAGGTGGTAGGCATTCTGCATCTCTTCGAGGACAATGGCTTCTACGCGCTCTTTCTCTTCTGGATAGACAGAGAAGTTGAGTTCATCGTGAACCTGAAGGAGCATTTTCGAACGGATGTTTTCGCGTTTGAAGCGGTCGAAGATACGCACCATTGCCACCTTGATGATGTCGGCTGCAGAACCTTGTATCGGTGCATTGATGGCATTGCGCTCGGCAAAGCCACGCACGGTGGCGTTGTGGGAATGAATGTCGGGCAGGTAGCGGCGGCGGTGGAAGACGGTTTCTGCGTAGCCTTTGGTTCGCACCATTTCCTTGGATTGCTCCATATAGTCGTGTACCTGTGGGAAGGTTTCAAAGAATCCGTCGATGAGTTTCCGTGCTTCAGAACGTTCGATGTCGAGTCGTTCTGCCAGTCCGAAGACGGTGATGCCATAGATGATGCCGAAGTTGGCACGTTTCGACTTTGTGCGTTCGTCGCGTTCCACCTCGCTGATGTCCTTTTTATAGATGGTAGCGGCAGTGGCAGCATGAATATCGTAGCCTTCCTGAAAGGCATGTATCATGTGTTCGTCATTGGAAAGGTGTGCCATCACGCGCAGTTCAATCTGACTATAGTCTGCTGAAAAGAACAGACAACCTTCTTCCGGGATAAAGCATTTGCGGATCTCTTTACCATCTTCGCCACGTACAGGGATGTTCTGCAAGTTCGGGTCGCTGGAGGAGAGGCGCCCAGTAGCAGTTACCGTCTGGTTGAACGATGTGTGGATATGTCCGGTTTTCGGATTTATCAGTTTTGGAAGAGCATCGACATACGTTCCTAACAGTTTCTTCAATCCTCTGAAATTCAGGATGTCATCAACGATTTGATGCTTGCTGCGCAGTTGCTGCAGCACTTCTTCACTGGTAACGTACTGTCCTGTCTTTGTCTTCTTAGGTTTCTCTATGATCCGCATCTTACCAAACAGCATGTCACCCACTTGTTTCGGTGACGAGATGTTGAACTTTTCGCCTGCTAATTCATAGATGTGCTCTTCTAATTCTATCATTCTCTTGGTGAAAAGCCTTGACGTTTCTTGCAGAGATTCAGTATCAATACGCACACCGTTCATTTCCATTGATGCCAAGACAGGTACCAATGGCATCTCAATCTCCCAAAACAATGACTCTACGTCTGCCTCCTTTAGTTTTGGTTCGAGTATGTTTTTCAACTTCAGAGTAATGTCGGCATCTTCCGCAGCATATTCATAAACTTCTGTAGGGGAGAGGGCTCTCATGGATTGTTGGTTCTTTCCTTTCGGTCCTATCAGTTCATCGATATGTATGGTTTGGTAGTTGAGGTAGACCTCAGCCATGTAGTCCATGTTGTGTCGTAGTTCAGGTTGGATGAGATAATGTGCGATCATGGTGTCGAACATCTTACCTTTGAGTTTCACACCATAGCTTGCCAAGACCTCCAAGTCGTACTTGATGTTCTGTCCGATCTTCAAGATGGTCTCGTCTTCATATATCGGTCTGAAGATGTCTACCACTTTTTGAGCCTCCTCACGATTTTCGGGTATCGGAACGTAGAAAGCCTTAGATTCCTCAACAGCAAAGCTCAAACCTACCAGTTCGGCGTCTATAGCGTTGGTTGAAGTGGTCTCTGTGTCTAAACTGAGAATTTGTTTTGTCCTAAAAAACTCACAAAGAGACTTCATATCCTCCTCATTTTCAATCAATTTATATTCATGAGGAGTCGTTTTTATCGTTTCAAAATTGGCAAAAATCTGCGGTTCCGACTCTTCGGTCGGCGTATTTCCAAATAAATCAAGCTGTCCTCCAACAGTTTTTTGCACGGTTTTCGTTTTTTTAAGAAACTTGTCGGCGAGTGTTCTAAACTCTAATTCAGCGAAAAGCGAGTTGAGTTTTTCCTCATCGGGGTCTGTTATTTCTAATTCATCTAATTGCAATTCGATTGGAACATCCGTTCGGATGGTGGCGAGGAACTTTGACATCTTGATGTCGTCGATTGCACCTTCCACCTTTTCGCGCAACTTTCCTTTGATCTGGCTGGTGTGTTCCAGAAGGTTCTCTATATCACCAAACTCATTGATAAGTTTAACGGCAGTCTTCTCACCAACACCAGGACAGCCAGGGAAGTTATCTGAAGAGTCGCCCATCAATGCCAGTAGGTCGATGACTTGGTCTGTTTTTGCAATGCCATATTTCAGGCACACTTCGGCAGGTCCCAACTTCTCGTAACCTCCACCATGTCTTGGACGGAACTGGAAAACGTTGTCTCGAACCAGTTGTCCATAGTCTTTGTCGGGTGTAAGCATGTAGGTTTCCACTCCTTCGCTACCAGCTTTCAGTGCCAACGTGCCGATGATGTCGTCAGCTTCGAACCCATCTACCTGCAAGATAGGTATTCTGAACGCTTGCAACAAGTCCTTGATGATAGGTACTGATGCCTTGATGTCTTCCGGAGTCTCCTGCCGTTGTGCCTTATAGTCGGGGAAGGCATCGTGTCTGAACGTCTTGCCGTGGTCGAAGGCAACACCGATATGTGTAGGATTCTCTTTTGTTATCACTTCATTAAGGGTGTTGCAGAACCCTAAAATAGCTGATGTGTTCAGCCCTTTGGAATTGATTCTGGGGTTCTTGATGAACGCATAGTAAGAGCGATAGATCAGCGCGTAAGCGTCTAAAAGAAATAGTTTTGCCATGATAATTTTGTTTTTATCGTGTAAAATTACAACTTTTTTGGCATAAATCCCGATAAAATGCGTAATTTTGTATCAAATAATGTCGTTCAATGGATTATCTCTCAAAGATTAAACAGCCAATAGAGTCAGAATTTGCCGATTTCATCGAGCACTTTAATCAGTCGCTTCAGCATGAAGACGGTTTGTTGGGGCAGGCGCTACAGCATATCAGTCAGCGTTCAGGCAAGCGTATGCGACCGCTTTTGGTGTTGCTTATCGCCAAGAATTTTGGTGTCGTTAGTTCAGTGACACACCATGCTGCCGTTGCTCTTGAGTTGTTGCATACAGCATCTCTTATTCATGACGATGTCGTTGATGAGAGTGACGAACGGCGTGGACAGGCTTCTGTCAATGCTTCCTATAACAATAAGGTAGCAGTTTTAGTGGGTGATTTTGTCCTTTCCACAGCATTGTTGCAGGTTTCCTACACCCATTCTGACGTTGTGATGAGCTATATTGCAGACTTGGGGCGTGCCCTTAGTCATGGTGAAATACTCCAGTTGTCTGCTATCCAAGAATCAGAGGTCAGCGAACCCAGTTATTATGAGGTCATCAAACGAAAGACAGCTGCTCTTTTTGAGGCCTGTGCAGCCCTTGGTGCAGAAACTGTTGGCGCTACAGCTGAGCAAGTATGTGCAGCCAAACGATTCGGTCAGCTCATCGGTATCATCTTCCAGATTCGTGATGACATCTTCGATTATGGAACAACCGTTGATATCGGGAAGCCTACCGGTAACGACATGCGCGAGGGAAAGCTTACACTTCCTGTTATTTATGCATTGAAGACAGCGGGTAATCATGCCATGAAGGCTTTGGCAGAGAAGGTGAAATCAGGAACGATAAGTACCGATGAAATCGATACTTTAGTGCGTTTTTCCAAAGAGAATGGCGGTATTTCCTATGCCGAAGCACAGATGCAAAAGTTTCACGCTGAGGCACATGCGTTCCTCAGCGTGTATGTACATGATGACTCCATTCGCGATGCGTTACAAGCCTATCTTGATTACGTCATCGAACGGCAACATTAAGAATCATCCCTCAGTCTATTTTAGAATAGAGTGGGGGAGTTTTTTTAGAAGAACTTCACTTCCTTGCCTTCAATTTCGCTCAGCAGCAGGTTTGCCAGTCGGCTGGTACCCAGTCGGAACCACTTGTTGGTGAGCCATTTCTCGCCTAAGACCTCTTTGACTATGGTGTAGTATATGACTGCATCCATAGGTGTGTTAATGCCTCCAGCGGGCTTAAAACCAATCTGTATGCCTGTTTCATCGTAGTATTCCTTGATGGCTTGGCACATGACGTATGCTGCTTCAGGTGTGGCAGCAATCTTTTCCTTGCCTGTAGAAGTCTTGATATAGTCTGCACCGGCATACATAGAGATGATAGATGCCTTCTTGATGTTCGATGCAGTAACGATGTCACCTGTTTCCAGTATGACTTTCATGGCAACATCTGTGCCGCATGTCTGCTTCAGTTCGCTGATATCGTCGGCAACTCCTTCGTAGTCGCCGCTCAGGAACTTACCGACTGGCATGACAATATCTATCTCTGTGGCACCATCTTTTACTGCCAATGCAGTCTCGGCAACCTTTACTTCGATCAGAGCTTGTGATGAAGGGAAACTGCCAGAAACGCAAGCAATTTCGACACCGTCTACCTCCAACGACTCACTGACCACCTTTGCAAAGCATGGATAGACGCAGATGGTGGCTACATGTGGCAGGTCGGGGTAGGTATTGTCGAAGTCGTTGACGCGTTCAGTGAATGCCAATACGCTTTCTTCAGAGTCCGTTGTCTTCAGTGTGGTCAGTTCTATGCTTCCAAACAGGAACTTTTTCACGTCGAGCGTATCGTTTTCCGGTACTTTCTCTGCAATCAGTTTTCTGACTGCAGCAGCGACTTCAGCGTCGTCTACGTTGCAGTTGTACTTGCTGAGTGCTTGCTCAATCTTGCTGTGTTGTGGCTCATGCTCATGGTGATGATGCTCATGTGCATGGTCGTGATGGTGTTTTTCTGTCATTTTTACTTTATTTTTTAGGTTCAAAAATCCGATTAAACGGTATTATTTTGCTATTATTTCAGTTTGGGGTTGTTGTGGTGGCGCTCCTTGTCACGGTTGGTTTTCTTTTCAAAGCTTTTCTTCAGCTCTTCTGTGAGGTCTATGCCTGTTTGGTTGGCAAGGCAGATGAGCACCCACAACACGTCAGCCATTTCTTCGCCAAGGTTGGGTTGTTCGCCAGGTTTGAAGCTCTGGTCACCATATTGTCGGGCAATGACACGAGCCAGTTCACCTACCTCTTCGGTAAGTACAGCCATATTGGTGAGTTCAGAGAAGTAGCGTACACCATATTCGTGTATCCACAGGTCTACTTGTTGTTGTGCTTCCTTGATGGTCATCTTATTCTTTGTTCTTCGTGTCCATGCAGATCGTTACAGGACCGTCGTTCAACAGTTCTACTTTCATGTCAGCTCCAAACTCTCCGGTGCCTACTTTTTTCCCGATTTCATCGCTCAGTCTGTTGCAGAAATGCTCATAGAGAGGGATGGAAACCTCATGTTTTGCAGCATGGATATAGCTTGGACGGTTGCCTTTCTTATAGCTTGCCAGCAATGTAAACTGGCTGACGACGATGATGTCTCCACCTGTTTCCTTGATGCTTCGGTTCATCACACCGTTTTCATCGTCGAAAATGCGCAGTGCAGCTATCTTTTTCACTAACCATTCTGCATCTTCCTGTGTATCACCTTCGGCAACACCAAGGAGCACGAGCATGCCTTCTTGAATGTTGCTCTTTACAGAACCATTGATGGTAACGCTGGCGTGGCTGACACGTTGTATGACGGCTTTCATGTATTCTCCTGATGGTTATTCGTTGACAAAATTACTAATTTTATTCCTTTTCCGCATCATCAGGATGGAAATAATTATAGACCAGAGTGGCTTTTGATGTGCCTATAATAGTGCTAAGCGTTTGAATATCAGCTTCTTGCACCCTTTTTACGCTCTTCAGGGCTTTGATCAGCGCCTCACGTGTCTTAGGTCCTATGCCTTTCACGTCGTCCAAGGCACTGTGTAGTGCATGTTTAGACCGCTTGTCGCGGTGGAAAGTGATGGCATAACGGTGTACCTCGTCTTGGATTTGCGTGAGAACATGGAACAGTTCACTGTCTGTCTTCAGCCCTATCACTCGCGGTGGAAAGCCGTAGAGTAGTTCATTGGTGCGATGGCGGTCGTCTTTGGCAAGTCCTGCAATAGGAATCTCCAAGTGCAGTTCGTCTTCTATCACCTGTCTAACTACGTTCATTTGACCGATTCCACCGTCGGTAATGATGAGGTCGGGTAGGGTAGAGCCTTCTTCCATCATCCTGCTGTAGCGTCTTCTCACCACTTCTTGCATGCTTGCATAGTCGTCAGGTCCCTCAACGGTTTTGATGTTGTATTTACGATAATCTTTTTTCGATGGTTTCATCGCTTTAAAGACCACGCATCCTGCCACAGCATCGGAGCCAGAGATATTGGAATTGTCGAAGCATTCTATTTGGTAAGGCAGCTTTGGCAGTCGAAGTTTCTCTTGCAGTTCTTTCATCAACCTCGTCTGTTTCTGTTCCGGATTCAGTTTCTCAGCTTGTTTCAGGCGGTCGAACTTGTATTGTTTCCCGTTCATTTCAGACAGTTCCAGCAGGTGTTTTTTGTCTCCTCGTTGTGGTATAAAGAACTCTGCATCCTTCAGGTGGAAGTCCATTTCGAATGGAACGATTACTTCTTTCGCATCACTCTTGAATCGCTGACGTATTTCAACGATGGCTTCGTTAAGCAATTCCTGGTCAGATTCATCGAGCTTCCTTTTGTATTCGTAAGTGAAGCTCTGGTTGATGGCACCATTTTTAACGTGTATATAGTTGATGAAAGCCGTTTTGTTGGCATCGTCGTTGATGATGCTGAACACATCAACGTCTGTAATGGTATGGCTTACAATCTCGCTTTTCGCGCAGAAACTATCCAAGAGAAGGTATTGTCTTTTCAGTGATTCCGCCTCTTCGAACTTCAACTCTTCTGCTTTCTGTTGCATCTCGGCGTAGATGCGTCGGCTCACGTCACGGGTGTTTCCTTTCAGGATCTCCCTTGCTAAGGCTATTTTTTCCTGATAGTCCTCATACGTTTGCTTTCCAATACACGGAGCATCACAGTTGTGGATGTGGTATTCCAAGCAAGGTTTATACTTGTTTTGCTCTATTCCTTCCTTTGTGATTGGAAACCTGCACGTGCGTGGTTTGTAGGCTTTATGTATGAGTTCAAGCACGGCATACATGCTGCTGATGTGACTATATGGTCCGAAATACTGTCCAAACTTCTTGTTGATGGTTCGTGTCTTGAAGATTCTGGGTAGGTATTCTTTGGTTATACAGATACTTGGATATGTCTTTCCGTCTTTCAGTAGTACGTTGTATCGTGGTTGGTATTGTTTGATGAGTTCATTTTCTATCAGTAATGCATCTTCTTCCGAGTTGACCACTGAATAACTGATGTCCCATATCTTGCTGACGAGTACCTTTGTCTTGAACCTGTCTACCTCTTTGTGGAAGTATGAGGAGACTCTGTTCTTTAGGTCCTTTGCTTTTCCTACGTAAATGATGGTGTGGTTTTCGTCGTAATATTGATAGGTACCGGGCTTGTGAGGCAAGCTCGCTACAATGTTTTTTAAGTATTTCAGCCGCTCTTCGTTTTGCGCTTTAGTCATCGTTAAAGTCCTTATCTATCGGGTGTTAAGCATCATCATGTTTCACGTGGAACATTGGTTGTTTCTCAATGCTGCTTACTTTACCGGAGGTGTTCTCTTTGTTTGGTTTGCTTCCTGTCCGTTTGGGTGAAAGAAGTACGAACAGGAAGCAATTGGTTACACGGTGAGTAGGGTGGTGAGTTCAATGTCTTTGAATTCATCCCTGCCGTGCAGTCCCTCGTCGGTTATCTCGATGATGAAGTTCATGTAAACCTTCTTGGGGTGGAAATTCTGTACAAGTTTGTATGTGGCCTTGGCAGTTCCGCCTGTTGCCAGTAGGTCGTCGTGTATGAGTACGACATCGTCTTTGTCTATGGAGTCGATGTGCATCTCTACGGTGTCGACACCATATTCCTTGGTAAACGATTCCTTGATCACCGTTGCTGGAAGTTTGCCCGGCTTGCGTGCCAGTACGACTCCGCATCCAAGCTTTGCTGCGAGTGCAGCTGCCATGATAAAGCCTCGGCTCTCTATGCCTACGATTTTCGTAATGCCTTTGTCTTTGTAGAGTTCATACATGGCTTCGGTCATCTCTTTCATGCACTCACCGCTCTTGTAGAGTGTTGTCACGTCTCGGAAGTTGATACCTTTCTTGGGGAAGTCGGGTATGCAACGCAGGTGGTCTAATAATAATTGGCGATTCATTTCTAATTGATTTTATGGTTGTTATAAAATGTTTGTTTCACGTGAAACTATTTGTTAAGCAATACCAGCAGTACGTTGATGTCGCTGGGGCTTACTCCTGGTATTCGGCTTGCTTGTGCCAAGGTCTCTGGCTGTATACGTTCCAGTTTTTGTCGGCACTCTGTCGAGAGGTCGTTGATAGTGGCGTAGTCGAACTTTCCCTTGATGCGTATGTTCTCCAGTTTGTGCATCTTCTCGGCAAAGACACGCTCACGTTCAATATATCCTTTATACTTCAGGTGGATTTCCGCCGCCTCTGCTGTTTCTTCCTGTCTGTTCTCTGCGACATGGAGTATCTCCTTCAGAGCCGGCAGTTGCTCACTGAGGTTGCTGAAGTTGATTTGCGGTCGGGCAATCAGATCTGCTATCTTCACCGAGCCGTGCAGTGTTGCTGTCCCAATTGCTTCCAGGAAACCATTTATCTGTTTTGGTTTTACGGTGGTGTTGTTGCAGAAGTCTACGATTCGTTTGATGTTTTCTTTCTTCTGTAGCCACCAGTCATAACGTTCGCGTGTTGCCAGTCCCAGTTGGTATGCCTTCTCTGTGAGTCGTTCGTCGGCATTGTCTTGCCGTAAAAGGATGCGGTATTCAGCACGAGAAGTAAACATTCGATAGGGTTCGTCAACCCCTTTCGTTACCAAATCATCTATCAGTACCCCGATATAAGAGTCATCGCGGTGCATGATAAACGTCTGATTACCAGTGCAGTGCAGCGCTGCATTGATGCCGGCAACCGTTCCTTGTCCGCCAGCTTCTTCATAGCCCGTCGTGCCGTTCACCTGTCCTGCGAAGAACAGTCCGCTGATTACCTTCGATTCCAGCGTATGCGACAGCTGGGTGGGGTCGAAGTAGTCGTATTCAATGGCATAGCCAGGGCGATAGACCCGTACGTCGCGAAGGGCAGGAATCCGTCTTAGTGCCTCCAGTTGTATCTCCATCGGCATCGACGACGAGAAACCGTTCAGGTACATCTCGTTGGTGTCTGTTCCTTCCGGTTCCAGGAAGAGCGGATGTTGCTGTCTGTCGGGGAAAGTCACCAGCTTGGTCTCTATGCTTGGACAGTAGCGTGGACCGGTACTCTGTATCTGACCATTATATAAAGGAGAGTCAGCCAGTCCGCTGCGCAGTATCTCATGCGTCTCAGGAGTAGTGTTGCAAGTCCAGCACGGCAACTGGGGCAGGACGCGGTGAGCACCCATATACGAGAACTGGTGGTAGTCGTTCTCGCCCGGCTGCACCTCCATATCCTCAAAGTGTACGCTCCTTCTGTCTATGCGGACGGGAGTTCCGGTCTTCATGCGGGCATAGCTGATGCCGTGGCGTGCAATACTTTCTGTGAAATGTAGTACGGCAGGCTCGGCAATACGTCCTCCCGGCACCTGCTTTCGTCCGATGTGCATCAGTCCGTTGAGGAATGTTCCGGCGGTGATGATGACGCTCTTCGCCCGCAATTCGGCTCCCCAGATGGTCTTCACGCCTACTACCTGTCGTGTTTGTTGCGACTCAGTCGCAACAGACGGGACGGTGGAAGAAGCAACAGACGGGACGGTGGAGGGCGTTTGTTCTACCAGCAGCTCTTCAGCCTGGTCTTGCCAGATGTCGAGGTTGGGCGTGTTGTCGAGTACGGATCGCCACTCCCAGATAAACTTCCCACGGTCGCACTGGGCACGTGGAGACCATACTGCCGGTCCTTTTGAGCGGTTCAGCATTCGAAACTGTATCGCGGTCTTGTCTGTCACCAGCCCCATTTGTCCACCAAGAGCATCTATCTCCCTGACAATCTGACCTTTAGCGATTCCTCCTATTGCCGGGTTGCACGACATTTGTGCTATCTTGTTCATGTCCATGGTGACCAGGCAGGTGCGGGCACCCATGTTGGCAGCCGCCGTAGCAGCCTCACATCCGGCATGTCCGCCGCCAATCACTATCACGTCATATTTCAGTATCATGTCTTTCTTGCGTTTTCTGGGTGTAGCCTTGCTACACTTTCAGTCTGCAAATATACTGGAAATAATCCATAAAACACCATTCTTCATTCATAATTTTCTTCCCAACGCAGCCGAGGAGAACTCTCGAAGGTGAAGAAGCAGTACCTTTTCCGGGGTCGTATGGGGTGGCATACTTCCCTCGTTTGTTTCCTATATTCGCAGAAAATAGCCTTTTTTGAAGAGAAATGTGAATATAGGAAAAGATAATGTATTTATTTCCTTAACTTTGTCCATCTTAATCATAAAACCCAAAATCGAACAGAATCAATGAAAAAAAGTAGTATTTTGGCGACAATGAGCATGATGCTCTTGTCATTGATGACCGCCTGTCATTCCGGAACGGGTGGTTCAGCAGAGTCCGAGCTTGACTCTTTGGAGAAGGTGAACAAGCAGCAGGCATTGCTGTTGGAAGGCACTAATGCCATCTTAGACGACCTGTCGCTGACGATGGACAGCGTGTTGGCAGAAGAGGGTGTGCTCTTCGTTCAGAAAAATGGCGAGTTCATCAACGACCGTTCCAAACTGAAAGCGAACGTGAAAGCCTTCAGTGAACTCCTTGCGCGGCAGCGTGGAAAGATAGGAGAGATAGAAGCCCAGCTTGCCAAGAGCAGGGAGAGTGCTGCAAAGTTCCAGAAGCTTGTCGACGTGATGAAGCGCCAGCTTGACGGAAAGTCGGCAGAAATCGCCGAATTGCAGAAGAAGTTGGACGATGCCAACTTCGACATTGAGAACCTGAACAGCCATCTCTGGGCGGCACGTCAGAAGATTGGAGAGCAGCGTGAGGTCATCCATGAGCAGCATCAGATTATAGATGCGCAAGACCAGATGCTGAACGAGTGCTACTATATCGTAGGAACCAAGAAGGAACTCCAGAACATGGGCATCCTGACCAAGGGTAACATCTTCAAAAAGAGCAAGGCCGACCTGGGCAATATTCCGCAACATTTGTTCCATCCTGTCGACATCCGGCGCTTCCGCCATCTCGATCTCGACGGCAAGAAGGTGAAGTTGCGTTCGCCGGCACCCAATGGTTCCTACCGTATAGAGGAGCATCCTGACGGTGGCTACACGTTCCGCATCCTCGATCCTTCCCAGTTCTGGAGCGTATCCAACTACCTTATCATCCAGTGCGATTGACCATCAACAACTTAAAAGTACCATCCCATGAAACGTAATCTGATACTGTTATGGCTGATGCTGGCGGCAATGACTGTCAGTGCTCAGCGTTCGATGACCCATCGCGTGCAGCGTGGTGAGACACCTGCCTCTATAGCTCGCAAATACGGTATGACAGAAGATGAGTTGTACCGCTGTAATCCTAACGTCAGGAACTATTATGCTGGCACCTTCGTCAATGTCGTAGACTATTATGACGATGGTGGCAGCAGCTATGGCAGCTCGTCCCTGTCCTCTTCGTCCGCCAACCCCGACCTCGTGGAGGCTCAGAACTACGAGCGTACCGGCGACTATAAGAAGGCCATCAAGTCCTACTCGCGTGTCATCAAGAGCAGCCCTTCCGCCAGCAACTATTTTTCGCGAGGTGTCTGCTACTACCAGACGAAGAAGTGGAAGAAGGCCATCAGTGACTTTGAATATGTCATCGATGCGCCCGACTGTTCGCGGAAGATGCGCAGGGAGTGTGCCCGCTATCTCGATGATGCCTACGAGCAGGCAGCTATCGCCAAGGAGAAGCGCACGAATGTCTTGGCAGGCATTCTTGCAGGGGTCGTTGCCGTGGGCGTAGTAGCCGATGCTGTCAGCTCCCACGGCAAGAAGAACGACAAGGGAAAGCCCCCACATAACGGTGGGAAGGGTGATGCCAAGCCTGGCAGCGGCAGCAATGCCAAGCCTGGTGGCAAGCGTCCGCAGGGCGGCAGCCGTACTTTTGGCAACGGCAGCCAGTCTGGTGGCAAACGTCCGCAGGGCGGCAGCCGTCCTAACCGAGGCACGCGCAGTTTCGGTTCCGGCGATGCCAAAGGATAGCCTTCCTTTGCCGTCAGCGTCTAAAGAGGAAAAGCGTAAAAAAGGCAGCGACTCCACACAGGGTCGCTGTCTTCCTTTTTAAATTTTAGCAGTAAGTCCAGTTAGTAGTAACGGCGCCTTTCGTACCTTCTGCGGTCGTAGTCGCGGCGCGGATGGTGCCTGGGACCATCGTAGCGGTGACGCGGACCAGGTGCGGGGCGTCCCATATAGCGCTCCCACTGTCTGGTGGTCAGCACGCTACGGTAGGCGCGGTCTCTCTGTCCCGGGCTGATTCGTCCGCCTGCAAAGCGCAGGTTGATTTCGTAGATGCGGTCATACTGAGGTCTGCTCAGTCCCACTCTTCTGTCTACATGGTTTGTCATGCGGCGTGCATCTTCTCTGATGCGTGGCGGTTGAGCCGATACGGAGATGGCCATCAGCAGGGCAACGAGTGCCAGAAAGAATCTTTTTGCTTTCATGATTTTTATAGTTAAAGGTTTGTATAAGTAATGTCATCAGCAAAATTATGGTTTTTAGTGTAAACCTTTTTCCTATATTCACATTTTTCTTTCCTAAATTCGCAGAAAATGGTTTCTTGTTTGTCCTATATTCACAATAATAGGTTATCTTTGCAATCGTGCTTAGTTCGATAGTAACATACATGCCGCTGTTCGTTTGCGCAATACTCTCCCTGATACTCGTCGTGGAGATGTTGAGCAACTACAACCGTTCGCGGTTAGTCTTGTTGTTGTTTCTGCTCACGAGCACCCTGCTTTATTTTGCCCATGCCACATTCTTCAGGCACAAGACGGCGTGGATTCCAGTGACAGACAGCATCTACAGCTTCTGCAACCCAGCTGTCTTTCCGCTCTTCTACATCTATCTGACAGAGCTGACGCGCCCCTTGCGTGCTCCCCGGTTGCTGAACTGGCTCTACCTCGTGCCGTCGTTGGTCTGCTTTCTGTTTGTCACTAATGGCTACTTGATGATGAGTCCAGAGGAAACCACCCATTTCATCGAGAAATTCCTGTACCGTAATGAGTTCTCCGACGAGTCGGACCTGAGCTTCCAGGTCGTTGCCCACCTCATCGTCAAGGTGGTCTTTGCCGTCCAGATCATTCCCGTCCTGATTGAAGGCAGCAAGATGATTATCCGTTACAGTCGCTTTGTCAAGGGGCGACTCGACGACTCAGACGACCGTCGTTTGTTGCAGGTGAAGGTGCTCTTTATCCTTTTCATCGTCATCTCTGTCGTTTCTTTCGTCTTCAACATCGTGGGTCGCTATCGTTTTGCCGTCCATCCTACGCTGCTGTTCATCCCTTCTGTCGTCTTCTCTTTTTTGCTCTTTGCCCTCGGCTATATTGGTATACGGTTCGAAGTAGATACGATTTCAGAGAAGATGTTAGAGCCAAGTGTCGGCAATGGCAGGCTCTATAGGCTTCAGGCTGATAAAGACGGCGTAGCGGTCAACCGGTTCCAAGACGCAGACAGTATGCGTGAGCTCTGTGAGCGCATAGACGAACTGATGGAGGAAGAGAAACTTTACCTGAAGTGCGATTTGAGAATCAGTGACATCACCTCGCGTCTGCACACCAACCGCAACTATATCTATAATGCCATCAACAGGGAGATGGGCATCTCCTTTGCCGATTTCGTCAACCAGCACCGCATAGAATATGCCACAAAACTGATGAGAGAGCAGCCGGAGTTGCAGATGAATGAGGTCAGTCTGAAGGCTGGTTACAACTCTTCCAGCTCCTTCTATCGCAACTTCAAGCTCTTCATGGGCTGCGCTCCCAAGGAGTACTACGACAGGTTGCATGAGTAAGGACCCACCCCCAACCCATCCCCGGAGGAGGGGAGTTAGTATTAGGTAGGTGGCTGGTAGGGTTTTGAGCGCAATGGTGCGATGAGTTTTGCCCCTACAGGGAATGAAAAAAGTCTAAATTGAACGTGCGACGCTGATTTTGTAAGTCTCTAATAATTAGAGACTTACGTGGTTGAGGTCGCATAAAGTACTACGCTTTCGAGCGAAAGTCGAGCACTGGACCCTCCAACTACATATAGTTTGCAAGCCAACTACTATGTAGTTGCGTTCCAACTGTTATGTAGTTGGAACGCAAACACATAACAGTTGGAAGCAAAGGACTATTTGTTTGTTTTTTGAAGCTTGAGTTCTTAATGGATGTTAACGGGAAGCAGCGCTCGACTTGCGCTCGATTAGCGTACGACTCTTTTCCGTCCTCTGTAACGTAGACTGCTCTGTCAGAGCAGTTTACACAACATAGCGTCGCACGTTCAAACCTTTTTATTTTTCGTCTCTGTATAGGCAGCTGGCTTTTCATGGCAGTGCTTATTTGGGTATATTCCTTGCATTTTTCAGTAAAATGCTTTGTAATATCACCAAAAAGTGGTATTTTTGCAACTTGAAGTAGTATGCACGATACCTACAAATGGTGTAGGCAGCTATTCATTACCGAAAAGCCAGGAAATCAATAAAATCAAATTATAAACCAAAAAACATCAATCATCTATGTGGTTATTCAATTCATCTATCGGTAGGAAAGTCGTCATGGCTGTGACCGGCATGGCACTTATCCTCTTCCTGACGTTCCACTGCGCCATGAACATCGTGGCACTGTTCTCCAAGGAAGGCTACAACATGATCTGCGAACTGTTGGGTGCCAACTGGTATGCCGTTGTTGCTACCATCGGTCTGGCAGCCTTGGCGTTGGTTCACATCGTCTATGCCTTCATCCTGGAAGTGCAGAACTGCCGTGCACGTGGCAATGAGCGTTATGCCGTGACCGACAAGCCTGAGAAAGTGGAGTGGGCGTCGCAACACATGCTTGCCTTGGGCATCATCATCCTGCTCGCTCTGATCCTGCACCTGTACAATTTCTGGTACAACATGATGTTTGCAGAGCTGTTCCCGTCCATCCATTACGACCCGGCACCTGCCGATGGATTCGGTAAAATCGTGAACACGTTCGGCAATCCTGTCTATGTGGTGCTCTATGTCATTTGGATTGCAGCCATCTGGTTCCACCTCTCCCACGGCTTCTGGAGTGCCATCCATACCATGGGATGGAACGGTAAGACGTGGTTCTGCCGTTGGAAGCTCATCGGACTCATCTACGTGACACTGCTCATGCTCGGCTTCCTCGTCGTCGTTCTGGCATTTGCCTTTGGCATTGCACCGAGCCAGTGCTGCGACGGAGCTTCAGAATGTTGCAAGACAGTTTTGGCATGTTGCTAATAGTAAAAAAGTGAAAAATTAAAATCGTCAAATAAGACTATGACAAAGATATTAAATTCCAAGATTCCAGAGGGACCTGTAGCTGAGAAATGGACCAACTACAAGGCACACCAGCGACTGGTGAACCCCAAGAACAAGCTGAAGCTCGACGTCATCGTCGTAGGTACGGGACTGGCAGGTGCCAGTGCTGCCGCCTCACTCGGTGAGATGGGCTTTAATGTGCTCAACTTCTGCATCCAGGACTCCCCCCGTCGTGCACACTCCATCGCTGCACAGGGTGGTATCAATGCAGCCAAGAACTATCAGAACGACGGCGACTCCGTCTACCGCCTCTTCTACGACACCGTGAAGGGTGGCGACTACCGTGCTCGTGAGGCTAACGTATACCGTCTGGCAGAGGTTTCGAACAACATCATCGACCAGTGTGTGGCCCAGGGCGTACCCTTTGCCCGCGAGTATGGCGGCATGTTGGCGAACCGTTCCTTCGGTGGAGCACAGGTGAGCCGTACCTTCTATGCCAAGGGACAGACAGGTCAGCAGCTGTTGCTCGGTGCCTACTCGTCGCTGAGCTGTCAGGTAGAGGCTGGAAAGGTGAAGCTCTTCACCCGTTATGAGATGGAAGACCTCGTCATCGTCGACGGTCGCGCCCGTGGCATCATTGCCAAGGACCTCATCACAGGCAAGCTGCACCGCTTCTCTGCCAATGCCGTCGTCATTGCTACGGGCGGTTACGGTAATACCTACTTCCTTTCTACCAACGCGATGGGTTGCAACTGCACCGCTGCCATACAGTGCTACCGCAAGGGTGCCGTCTTTGCCAATCCGTCCTACGTACAGATTCACCCCACCTGTATCCCCGTCCACGGCGACAAGCAGTCCAAGCTGACGCTGATGTCGGAGTCGTTGCGCAACGACGGACGCATCTGGGTGCCCAAGAAGCTCGAAGACGCTAAGGCGTTGCAGGCAGGCACGAAGCAGGGATGGGAAATTCCGGAAGAAGACCGCGACTACTATCTGGAGCGTCGCTATCCAGCCTTCGGCAACCTGGTGCCGCGCGACGTGGCAAGCCGCGCTGCCAAGGAGCGTTGCGATGCCGGATACGGTGTCAACAACACAGGACTGGCTGTGTTCCTCGACTTCTCGGAGTCCATCAACCGGCTGGGAATCGATGTCATCATGCAGCGCTATGGCAACCTCTTCGAGATGTATGAGGAGATAACCGACGTGTTCCCTGGCGATGTTGCCAACGAAATTAACGGCGTGAAGTACTATAAGCCGATGATGATCTTCCCCGCTATCCACTACACGATGGGTGGCATCTGGGTCGACTATGAGCTGCAGACCACTATACCAGGCCTCTTCGCCATCGGTGAGTGCAACTTCTCCGACCATGGTGCAAACCGTCTGGGTGCGTCGGCGCTGATGCAAGGCCTGGCTGACGGCTACTTCGTGCTGCCGTATACCATACAGAACTACCTTGCCGACCAGGAAATCTGGCCCCGACTCTCTACCGACCTGCCTGAGTTTGCTGAGGCAGAGAAGGCTGTCGAGGCTGAGACAGACCGACTGATGAACATCAAGGGAAAGCGTTCTGTCGACTCCATCCACAAGGAACTCGGACATATCATGTGGGAACATGTGGGCATGGGACGCACCAAGGAAGGTCTGGAAGAAGGCTTGAAGCTGATGAAAGAACTGCGTAAGGAGTTCAACACCAACCTCTTCATCCCGGGAACGAAGGAAGGTCTCAACGTCGAGCTTGACAAGGCTATACACCTGCGCGACTTCATCATCATGGGTGAACTCGTTGCCTACGATGCTCTCCACCGCGAAGAGTCGTGCGGCGGCCACTTCCGTGAAGAACACCAGACGGAGGAAGGCGAAGCTAAGCGCAACGACAAAGACTTCTTCTACGTGGGTTGCTGGGAGTATCAGGGCGATGACACCAAGGCACCTGAACTCATCAAGGAGCCGTTAGAGTATGAAGCAATCAAAGTACAGACCCGTAACTATAAGAATTAATTTAAGAAAGGATTTCAACTATGGCTAAAAATATTTCATTCACAATTAAGTATTGGAAGCAGAATGGTCCGAAGGATAAGGGTCACTTCGATACACGAGAGATGAAAGACATCCCCGACGATACGTCGTTCCTGGAGATGCTTGACATCCTCAATGAGGAACTCATCAACGAAGGAAAAGAGCCGTTCGTCTTCGACCACGACTGCCGAGAGGGTATCTGCGGCATGTGTTCGCTCTATATCAACGGTACTCCGCATGGAAAGACCGAGCGGGGAGCAACGACCTGTCAGCTATACATGCGCCGTTTCAACGATGGCGACACCATCACCGTGGAGCCGTGGCGCTCGGCAGGCTTCCCGGTCATCAAGGACTGCATGGTAGACCGCAACGCCTTCGACAAGATTATACAGGCTGGCGGCTACAACACCGTGCGCACAGGACAGGCTCAGGATGCCAATGCCATCCTCATCCCCAAGGAGAATGCCGATGAAGCAATGGACTGTGCGTCGTGTATCGGCTGTGGTGCTTGCGTAGCTGCATGCAAGAACGGATCCGCCATGCTCTTTGTCAGCTCGAAGGTCAGCCAGCTGGCACTCCTGCCGCAAGGTCGTCCGGAGGCTGCCAAGCGTGCCAAGGCGATGATCAAGCGCATGGACGAGCTGGGCTTCGGCAACTGTACCAACACCCGTGCCTGCGAAGCCGTTTGTCCGAAGAACGAGAGCATTGCCAACATTGCGCGTCTCAACCGCGAGTTCCTGAAGGCCAAATTGAGCGATTAGTGAGTGCATATTGCATGATTTATAATTGGAAAAACATCACAGACGAAAAATCTGTGATGTTTTTTTGTAGTTATGAGAATAATATCTATATTTGCAAGCAAGATAATAGTATTATGGGCGTTACATACGACAACAAGGAGCAACGTTTTGTTTTTGATTTCGAACATGATGGTGCTGAGGATATCATCAGCTTGACAGGTCGTGGCTATCAAGTTGAAGCATTTGGCAAGTGTTTCTATTATGGCTATGAGTTTTCTAATCAAGTAGATGGTGGTGTTCGGTCTGCCTTTATTAAATATGTGAAGTTCACAGATCATTTACAAAATCATCCTACTTTAACAGGTTTTATAAAAAAAGCAATTGACAATCTAAGTCATCAGATTAGCCTATATGACTATGATCTTGTTGTAATGCCAGAATCATCGAGCAAGGTCAATCAATATATGTTGAGATATATTTATCGGTTTGCTCAGCCCTCTCTTCATAAAATGGAGTTGGTAAAGGCGCTTCCAGAGAGTATCTCTTTTGATATGGATGCTTATGAGAAGCAGTATCTTGACGATGTATTGGAGAATGGTCGCCCTCGATATACTCCAGCACAGAAAGAAGAGGTAAAGAAATCTATTGGGGAAATGCTGGATTTGATTCATAAAAAAGACTATTTTACCATAGCCAAGGACGTAAAGAAAAGTCGATTCCGACCATATATGATGCACTTCCTCAAATTTGCCAATGAGGAAGACAAGCAACTCTGTACTACAATTCGTCAACAAAACGTCCTAATCATTGACGATGTTACCACCAGTGGTTCAACACTTAATGAGATTCTTCGTACCTTGCGTATACTGAATGAGGACAATAACATAACCATCTTTAGCCTTATTGGAAGGAAGGATTTGATGGCAGAAGCCATGTAGTGATAAATAACAGACAGAATTATAACCATTTAAACCAGTATTCTTTCCCGCATGGCGGTTCACTTCCAGATACTTATTTGTTGGTTCGGATAAGACCTCTTGTCTTCTTCTTGAACTCTGCCTGTGCTTTCTCCATCTGCTTGCGGAAGGCGGCACTACCCTGAAGGGCTGCATAGGCGATGCTGGCACCTACGCGGGTAGCATCGACATCGCTCTGCCAATGTGCACCCACGATGACGCGGCTCTCACCATACATCCAGCCTCGTGCAAAGATGGTGTCTGCATTGGCGGGATTGATCTCTGCCAGCAAGAGGGCTGTTATCCAACCGCGCATGGTGTGGCCGGAAGGATAGGAACCTTCCTTGCCCAGTTCCTCTTCGTCTTCTTCGATGCCGTAGGTGAGAATGTGCTCCTTATATCTGATGTACGGGCGTGTACGGTTGTAAAAACGCTTGGGAGCGACGCGCATCTGGTCGGTAGTAACAAGGCTGGTCTCCAGCAACTTCCATATCTCTGGCGTCTCCGTCCTCGATATGGTCAGTCCGAAAGGCACGTTAAACTCTGCCAGCAGCGCGTCATACGACCACACGGCATCGCGGCGGGCTATGCCGGCACGTAACTCGTCCTGTCGCTGTAGCTTTCCCCACTGATAGCGCATCACGTCGTTGGCAAACTCAGGGCTGCCGAAGGCGGGTGGGGGAGGCAGACACTTGATGAGGTTCGGAAGTTGTTCTGTGGTGAGATATGGCTGTACGCTGTTCTCTTGTGCAGCCATGGTGGTAGCCACCCATAGGGCGATTACCGTCAGCATGGTTTGTAATTTCTTCATTGTCGTCTGTTTGATTTGGCTGCAAAGGTACGATTAAGCGAGGACAATGCAAAAGGAAAGACTTGTTTTTCCTTTTGCATTGTCAAGCGCAAGTACCCTACGGCTTATCCGTAAATAGCAAGGTATTTTGCAAATTTATTCCTAAATATGTGATTAGAAAAAAGAAAAGTTTGTATATTTGTGCACAGAGATACAGATAACAGGAAGTTTAACCTTTTGAAGTTCATGATAAAGAATAGGGAAGATGGATGGTTATCCGAGTAAGATGAGTGCTGAGGAGGCACGGGTGTTTCGTGATGATGTGCTGAATATCGTGGCACAGATTCCTCGCGGAAAGGTGACAACCTATGGTATCATAGCGGCATGGGCAGGATGGCCGAGCCATTCGCGTATGGTGGGGCGAACGTTGCGTTATACACCAGGGGCAGAGCAGTTGCCTTGTCATCGTGTGGTGAACGCCGCAGGGCGTACGGCTCCCGGGTGGCTGTTACAGCGCACACTCTTGGAGGAGGAGGGCGTCACTTTCAAATTCAACGGGCATGTTGATATGCAACGTCACTTGTGGCAACCACCCGTCTTTCCTTGAAACCTGAGAAAACGTTCGCTGAATGATACAATGATAACAATCAAATGCTAATAAACAACCACGTGAATATGATGAACATAGGTGACAGAGCGCCCGAAATACTGGGCAAGGACGAGCAGGGACGGGAGATCCGTCTGAGTGATTATAAGGGAAGGAAGCTGGTGCTGTACTTCTATCCGAAGGACAATACCAGCGGTTGTACGTCGGAGGCGTGCAGCCTGCGCGACCATTACGAAGAGTTGCAAGGCAAAGGCTACGAGGTAGTGGGCGTCAGCAAGGATTCTGCAGCGTCACACCAGAAGTTCAAGGAGAAGCACGAACTGCCGTTCCCGTTGATAGCCGATGTCGACAAGACCTTGATGGAGGCGATGGGAGCGTGGGGAGAGAAGTCGATGTATGGCAAGAAAGTGATGGGTACCATCCGTACCACCTTTATTATCAACGAGGAAGGAATCATCGAGCAGATACTTTCCGGCAAGCAGATCAAGACCAAGGAGCATGCCCGTCAGATCTTAGGGTAGCAGCGACATGATGTGTTGTGCGTATGCTTTCGGGTAGTCTGTGTAGGACATGGCGTGCTTAGCCCCTTTCGTTATCCATATTTTCTTCGGTTGAGATTTCGCATCATAGAGCGGGTGGACCATCGTCGACGGCACGAAGTCGTCACTGTCGCCGTGGATGAAGAGCATGGGGTAGGGACAATGGCGTACCTGCTCTGACGATGAGGCTTCTCCGAAGCTCCAACCATATTTCAGTTTGCAGAGCAAAGAAGTGGAATACATCAGCGGAAATTCGGGCAGTCCGAACTCTTCCTTCAGCCTATAGCTGAATTCGTCCCACACACTGGTATAACCACAGTCCTCGACGAAGCGTACTTCCCCGATGCCTTTCGGCATCTTTTCACCCGAAACATTCATGGTCGTGGCGGCACCCATCGACACACCATGCACCACAAACTGGTCGGCATCAAACAGTCGTGCCGCTATCTCCATCCAGTGGAGCACATCCTTGCGCTCGTTCCACCCCATACCGATAGCCTCTCCCTCGCTCAGCCCGTGAGCATGAAGGTCGGGCAAGAGCACATTGTAGCCTGCCAGCTGGTGGTAAAGGCGCGCAATATATAAAAATTCAATGGCATTGACGCGCCATCCATGCAAGACAACGGCAGCCTTATGGTTGTTGTCGTGGTGGCGGATGTAGTATCCATGGTGACGTTCGCCTGTCGGCATGGTCACGAACGTGTCTTTCAAGGCGTGGCTTGCTTTCAGACTGTCTAACCAGGGTTTCACCTCCGGGTGAGCTTCCACCAGTTTCTTGAAGCATTTAGCAGTGTCGGCACGTTCTTCGTCGGGTGCCAGCGAATAGTCGAGCATGTAGAAGCTGGCTCCTATGGTAGCTACGGTAAAGATGATGATGATGGCCGCCGCCGCAATGAGAAGTCGTTTCATAGTCTTATTCCTAATGATACGTTGACAAACCAATCGTTCAGCCACCCGTTATACCTATCTTTCTTATACCGGAAGTGGTTGAATTGCCCGGTGGCGTTGACGAAAAAGCGTTTCCAGTTGTAGACTATAGACATGCGGGCATTGTAGTTGACGGTAACGTTATTGTTCTTGGAACTCTTGCCGTTCGGCGTAATCTTGAATTTGTCGGCAAGCTCACCGGTTTCATTTTCTTCATATTCATTCATGAAGTCTTCAGGATTGAGAAGCTTGTTCACGTTTGAGTCGTACATGTAGGCTGTCGACCGGTTGTAGAATACCAAGACAGGCATTGCCATAGCGTTGATGAGCAGTCCTTTGGCAGGTACGAAGTTGTAGGCATAGCCTACTCCCACGCCACCTAACCATTGCTTGAATCTTCCGATGTCGTTCATCAGGTTGATGAACCCTGCATTGCGGTCCTTGGCATAGTCTATAGAGATGTGGTAGAACATGGCACCTGCCATCAGCGAACCTGCTGACCGCCGTTGCACCACCGCCTGGTCGTAGGCAGCAGAGTAAGAGAACCGTTTGCCGTTGAACAGGTAGTAGCCGTCGGCAATGACGGTATGAACGGAAATCGGTTCGAAGAGTTCTACTTCATCCTCCACGTCAATCGGAATTCCATCATAGTCGCCCTTGAAATGGATAAGTGGCTTTTTGGTTTCAAAGTTATGGATGCGCACATTCACTCCGTAACGACCGCCAGTAGCTCCCAATGTCAAGTAGCTGCCCTTGTCGCCTCTGACGTTCTTGTAATAGCCCAGACCGTAGCCGCGATAGCCAGCCCAGAGACCTACATACACCGCCGCTTCGGTTTTGATGCGCGATTCCCAAAGCGTCTCTCCCATGCCTTCGCCGAAGATCAGGTCGCCGTTGACGGTGCTCTTCATCTTCAAGATGGACTGGTTGACGTTGCTCTTGGCGATGATCTGCCACGGACGTTCGGGTGCATAGATGTATTCCGGGTCTAAGCCGCTTACCGCCATAGTGTCTATCAGGTTCTTCAGTCCGTAAACCAGTTTTACGATACCCGACTTCTTGCCGTTTCCGCCTTTGGCAGAAACAGGTGAAGGAATGAGCATGAGCAGTGCTGCCGAGAGCATTCCTATTGCCGTATAGCGCTGGTGTAAGATACGATTAAGCCTGAGAAAAGCCAAGTAAATTTGAGTTTTTCCGAGCGAATGTATCTTCACGTCTAGTTGGTAAAGTGGGTAAAGGTTCATCGAAAGAACGGTTTTATTGCTGCAAAGGTACGATTAAGTGAGAGAAAAGCCAAATTTATTTAAACTTTTCCAAGCGCAAGTACCTTCACGGCTACGAAGAATTATCCGTCATCTGTTGTTTATTGTTGATAAAAAGCATACCTTTGCACGTATGAAAGTTGCAGTTTATTGTTCAGCTAACCAGCAGATAGACCCAGATTTCTTCATCTTGACCGAAGAATTAGGTCATTGGTTGGGGTCACAGGGGCATGCCCTTGTTTATGGAGGAGTTAATTTAGGGCTGATGGAATGTGTGGCGAAAGCCGTCAAAGAGAGTGGGGGCACGACAATTGGCGTTGTGCCGCTCATCATAGAACGGCGTGGGCGCGTATCCTCTTATTTGGATGTGCACATCCCATGTGACAACCTTGACGACCGCAAGGCGCTGATGTTGACTCACAGCGATGTCAACATCGCATTGCCGGGTGGAGTGGGCACGCTCGACGAGGTATTTTCAGTATGTGCCTCTGCTTCCATCGGCTATCACCATAAGAAAGTTGTCCTCTACAATATGAAAGGATTCTGGAACTCCCTGTTGGCCATGTTGGATGATTTGGAACGAAAAGGAGTTATCCGCGAAGGTTTCCGCGAACAACTCCTTGTTGCCAATAGCCTGAGCGACTTGCAGGCTATTCTTTCTACCGTTCAGCAATCAGCTTCTCAGCCATAGCGCGACCGAGAGCAGCGCACTGTTCCTTGGTCTCAGCCGTAAGTGCCTGCTTCATGTCGACAGGTTCGCCTACAGCTTCGAACTTCAGGCGCTCGTCGTTCAGCTTCTGTATCTCACCGACAGCCTTGCTTGCCCAGCAATGAGAGCCGAACCATCCGATGTAGTGGTTCTTGATGTCTTTGTTGGCGAGTTCGTTCAGCAGCACATCCATCTCGTGGTAGAGCCCGGCGTTGTAGGTAGGAGCCCCGACGATGAGTGCCTTGTAGCGGAACACGTCACGGATGATGTATGAGTGGTGGGTCTTCGACACGTTGTACATCACGATGTTCTTGATGCCTGCCTGCGATGCGGCACGTGCTATCTGCTCTGCCATTCGTTCGGTGTTGCCGTACATGGTGCCATAGCAGATGACGATGCCCTCTTCGGTTTCATACTTCGACATGCGGTCGTACATACCTATGACCTTGTCAATATACTTGTGCCATACTGGTCCGTGGGTGGCACAGATGTAGTCGATGGGTACACCAGCCAACTTCTTCAGTGCGTTCTGGACAGGCACACCATATTTGCCGACAATGTTCGAATAGTAGCGTACCATCTCCAGCCAGAACGTGTCACAATTGATGTCTTCATCGATGATGCCGCCGTTCAGTGCACCGAAACAGCCGAAGGCATCGCCTGCAAAGAGGATGTTGTTGGTGCTGTCGAGGGTCACCATCGTCTCCGGCCAGTGCACCATCGGAGTAAGGAAGAAGTTCAGCGTGTGAGCTCCCAGCTCGATGGTTTCGCCGTTTTTAACCTCTACGGTGTTGCTGTCGATGCCATAGAAGCCCTGCATCATGCCGAATGTTTTCTTGTTGCCGACAATCTTGATGTCTGGGTAGTATTTGCGGATGAGTGCGATGGAACCGCTGTGGTCGGGCTCCATGTGGTTGATGATGAGGTAGTCGATGGGACGTTCGCCAATCACTTCCTGGATGTTCTCGATGAATTGGGTGAAAAAGTCCACCTCTACGGTGTCTATCAGGGCAACCTTCTCGTCGTCGATGAGGTATGAGTTGTAAGACACTCCGTTCGGAAGAGGCCATAGTCCTTCAAACAATGCTTTGTTCCTGTCGTTTACGCCTACGTAATAGACGTTGTTCTTGATTTCAATCATAAGGCTTTTATTATTTAACATTTTTCTCTATTCACTGATTACTTCTCACTCAAAACCTTTGCCCCAAACTCTTTAGAAACATAGTTGTAGATGTCTTTGCAGCATTCTGTCGAGAACTTCAAGGCATAACTGATGATGGAGTCCCATTGTTGTTGGGTAAGACCTTGGTTCAGCATGTCGAGGGTGATATTCTCTTGTAGCAGTCCGAAGATGAAACCGGCATTGAAGTTGTCACCGGCACCAATGGTGCTTACCACCGCTTCGTTCGTCGGAATGGGGTAGCTCTTGGCAAAACCGTTGTCTCTCACCTCAACAGGGCGTGCTCCCTGCGTATAGATCAGTCGCTTGCAGTAGAACGAAGTTTCTGCGCGGTATACGCTGTCAGCATCAAGTTTATGGAAGAGGATGTCGAAGTCTTCGTGGCTTCCCCGCACGATGTCTGCCAGTTCAAAGTTCTCCAGCAGGTTCGGTGTGAGCTTCATGACCTCATCCTTGTGCGACGGTCTGAAGTTCACGTCATAGTAGATGATGGCATTGTGCGACCGTGCATAGTCGAGAAACCCTTTCACCTGCGGGCGAATCACTGGGTTCAAGGCATAGTAAGAGCCAAACAGTACGATGTCGTCGGGTTGTATGTCAGGGAACGTGAAGTCGAGCTGGTCGTGCGGATGGTCTTTATAGAAGAGGTATTCAGCATCATTCTTTTCGTTGAGGAAGGCCAGTGAAAGTGGCGACTTCGAGTTTTGGAAGACGTTGACATTATCGGCATTCACGCCGTTCTCACGCAGGAAGCTGATGATGCGTTTGCCAACTCTGTCGTTGCCCGTCTCGCTGATGAAGTCGGCTTCTACACCGCAGCGTCCCAATGAAATCATGGCATTATAAGTTGACCCGCCGGGCACGGCAGCTGTGGGCTGGTCGTTTCTGAAGATGATGTCGAGAACAGTCTCTCCTATTCCTATTACTTTTCGCATATCCTTTTTTTATGGGTACAAAGGTACGATTAAGCGAGGGAAAAGCCAAATTTATTTGAGCTTTTCCGAGCGTGAGTACATTCACGGTTTGCTGTAAAGGTACGATTAAGCGAGGGAAAAGCCAAATTTATTTGAGCTTTTCCGAGCGCGAGTACTTTCACGGTTTACCGTAAAGGTACGATTAAGCTGGGAAAGAACAAAATGAAAGATTGCTTTTCTTTTTATAATGAGTTCAAGTGATAGGTGCCGCCAGCCAAAGTCCTGACCACTCCCTTCATTTCCAGTTCAAAGAGAAGTGCAGAGAGTTGACCAACAGAAAAGGCTGTTTGCATGGCAAGCATGTTCACTTGCATGTCGTTATGTTCGGTGAGCACGTTGACTATTCGCTGTTCGTCATCCGACAGGTTGGGGAACAGTGAGCGCTCTATGCCGTGAGCTCTTGCTGCTTCCAGTTCTGCATCGGTCTGCCATCCCATCTCCTTCACCAAGTCTTCTGCACAGGTTATCAGCAAAGCCCCATTGTTGGCTATCAGGTGGTTGCAGCCTTCTGAGTAGGGAGCACCTACCGCCCCAGGAAAGGCAAACACCTCTCTGTCATAGCTCTTGGCAATGTTTGCGGTAATCAGTCCGCCACCTTTACGTGCACTCTCTACCAGGATGCAGGCATCCGACATGCCGGCGACGATGCGGTTGCGTTGTACGAAGTTCTGTGGCAGTGGCTGAGTCTGCGTCATGTACTCAGTGAGCAGTCCTCCTTTGTTCAGCATCTGGGTTGCCGTGTCACGGTGTCTGCCCGGGTAAAGGTCATCATGGCCGTGTGCCAAGACGCCTACCGTCTCAAAGCCGTTGGCGAGAGCCTGCCTGTGGGCACAGATGTCGATGCCGTAGGCAAGTCCGCTGACGATGAGCACATCCGGACAACATTGTCGCAGGTCGTTGCAGAACCGACGTATCAGGTCTTGTCCGTAGGTGGTGCAGTGGCGTGTGCCGATGATGTTGATGATGTGGCGCTGGTTCAGGTCGGCAGTGCCCCGATAGAACAGCACCAACGGAGCATCGGCACATTCTTTGAGCCGTTGCGGATAGTCTATATCGTTGATGTCGAGAACCTTGATGCCGTAGCGTAGGCAGTATTCCATTTCAGCCTCAGCCCTTTGCAGTGGTTCGTCGAACTGGCTTAGCGCTTGAATCAGCCGTGGTTGTGCATTTGGCAACACGTCGGTGATGGCGTTTCTGTGTTCTGCGATGGCGGTAGCCGACCCCATCTGCTCGTAGAGTTCGTGGCGGCTGACCAATGACAGACCGCTCAGTCGCGTCAGTGCCATTGCGTAGATTTTTTCCTGCTGATTGTCCATGGTGTGGAGACGAGGTTCTTATTTTTCGATGAATTGGGCGAAAGCGCGGTCGTAGTCTTCGCTCTGTCCCAGCTTTCCATTGATGAGGCATACCAGTTCTGCCGTTCCTCGCAGCGAGAGTGTCTCGTCAGCCGCGCGGAAGATGTCGTGATGGAAAATGTATCTGATGCCTGCCTTCTCTAACCACAGGCGTGAGATGAACTCGTCATCGCAGCGCAACGGAACTTTGTATTGCAGGTTCATGCGTGCAACAACGGCATCGACACCCTTCTCATGCAGTGCTGCAAAACTCAGTCCGAGACTTCTCAGGAACAGGTGACGAGTGTGTTCCATATAGTGCAGGTAGTTGGCATTGTTGACAATACCCTCAATGTCACATTCATAATCACGCACTTCCATGCGTGTTTCAAAATTGTACTTTGGTGCCATATCCTTTTCGTTTGTTGTATTCTCTGATGTTGTCATCCTTCATGGCGCGGTAGTTCTTGACTTGGGGGAGCGCATCGCCTACGTTCATCAGCGAAAAGAAGTCAGAGGAAAAGCCTCCGCCACCGCCACCCATGTTCTCATAGGGCGTTTCGGTGCCGAAGTCGAAGATTTGGTCGAAGATGGAAGGTGTCTCTATCTCCGGCAATTCTGGTTCGCCAAGTAATCGTTCTTGGATGTTGAAGACATTGCTCTTAAAGGCAACTACTGCCAAAAGGAAGAGCAGTAAGGTTTTCGCGATTTGTCCAGTAGTAGGTTTCATAAGCATTTTGTTTTTAAGTATTCGTATCCGATGCGACAACGCAGGCAATCCTTCTTGTCGCAGTAGTGGTTCTTCAGTTGGATGAGTGCCTGTGAGTCGGCGGCACTCCTCACGTCAATACCGCATTCGCTCCACATGCGAATGATGTGGTTGCTCTCTGCTCTCAGTTGTTCGAGAAACTCGAAGGCTCGGTCGCACAGCTGTTCGTTGCCTTGGTAGCGGCCGTAGGCGAAGAGCATGGGTATCGCCGTGTTGATAAGCAGCAGGTCCAATGACCTCCCTGACAGTTTCTTACTTTTCTTGTCGCTCGTTGAGCCGAAGGTGTAGTGGGTCTGCCAGTAGGGTGTGGCCTGTGTCGTCAGCAGTTCCTTTGCTTCCTTCACGGTTTTACATGCCATCAGTGCCGCTATTCCCGTCTTTCGCTGATAGTAAAGGTTGGCAAGTTGAGAAAGGCGGATGTGAGGGAAGTTCTGCGGTCGCAGTCTCAAGAAGCGCCAAAGGCGGAAATCCATCGGTTTCATCGAGAACTTGTGTGCCAAGTACAGGTATTCGTCACGTAGTTTGTTGAAATATCCTTCTGTGAGAGCTTCCTCACGGTAGCGTTCAGGTATCGTTTCCGGTTCTAAGAGTCCTGCCTGTCCCATGAAGATAGCTTCTATCTGGAACAGGTCATCGCGGTGGTGAGCCACGTCGAGCAACGGAAGCCCTTGAGCCCATGTCTCGAAGGCATCTCCATTGATGCCGAATCCGTAGTTGCGTGCCAAGGTGACAAAGTAGGCAGCCTCCCATGACTGGTTGCAGGCACTTACCCGCAGTTTGATGGCTTCCGTCTGTTGTTCCAACCGTTCCGTCTGCAGGGCATTCATCCACGCATGCAACATTAAGGTCTTCAAGTTCGGAATCACGCGGTAGCATGGTGGATAGGTATCAGTCTGTAGCAGTTGTCTGTAGTTTTCCCTGATGTTTTCCGGAACGTCTATCTGTATTTGCGGCAATTGCTTCCCGTCAGCAGTCCTGACTGCTGTGTTTGGCAACCTGACGACATGCAGTACAACGTTGTCATAGTGGCTGTCTTTGTCGTGTTGATGTTGGTACCAGTCTGTAGATTTGTCATGTATCTCCACGTTTCCCACCCACAGCGTGCCGTCAATTTTGATTTTCGCATTGAAGAAATCAGGTCCGGCATTGTGGTTATGTAGTCCGGGGTCGATAATCTCTATCGGCTTTCCGTCAGTTGTCGTTAGGTTTGATAGTGGAAATAGTTTATGTTTCCAGCAATAGTGTAGTAGTTCTTCCATCATATTGTGGATGTTTTTTCATGCAAAACTACATAAAAAAATGATAACTGCCATAAGAAAGCAGAAAAAAACGCTATCTTTGCACCGTTTTTTTAATGACTTAAACAGAAAAGGTTATGAAGATAGCACTTATCGGCTACGGAAAGATGGGCAAGATGATAGAGCAGATAGCCCTTCAGCGTGGTCATGAAATTGTAAGCATTATTGATATTGACAACCTGCAAGACTTCGACAGCGATGCCTTTGCCTCTGCCGACGTCGCCATCGAGTTTACTGCTCCGCAGGCAGCCTATGGCAACTACCTGAAAGCCTTTGCAAAGAACGTGAAGGTGGTCAGCGGTTCAACTGGTTGGATGAAGGAGCATGGCGACGAAGTGAAGAAGCTGTGCGCCGAAGGTGGTCAGACCCTGTTCTGGGCTTCCAACTTCAGCATTGGCGTAGCCATCTTTTCAGCCGTCAACCGCTATCTGGCACAGATTATGAACCAGTTTCCGCAGTATGATGTCCGTATGGAAGAGACGCACCACATCCATAAGCTTGACCATCCGAGTGGCACCGCCATCACATTGGCTGATGAGATTGTCGACCGCCTCGACCGCAAGGAGAGTTGGAGCCTTGGTACGCTGACTCAGCCCGACGGTACAAAGGTTGTTGAGAAAGAGCCTGCTGCTAACGAACTGGCTATAGACAGTATCCGACGTGATGAGGTGCCGGGCATTCATAGCATCACCTATAATTCTGAGGCCGATCAGATTACCATTACCCACGACGCCCATTCCCGTCAGGGTTTTGCGCTTGGTGCCGTCCTCGCCGCTGAGTTTACGGCAACCCATAATGGATTGCTGACCATCTCAGACATGTTTAAGTTTTAAATCGTAAAAAGCCATGCTTGTTGACAAGAAAAAGAAAAAGGTAAACCCCAAGTGGCAATGGACAAAATGCATTGTTGTGTTGGCATTATATCTGTTGTTCCTCTATTGGGTAGGAAGCTGGTGGGGACTGCTCGTCGTGCCCTTCATTTATGATGCCTATATCACTAAGAAAATCAAGTGGCAATGGTGGAAAGACTCCGAAGGTCCCGTCCGTTTTGTGATGTCATGGATAGACGCTATCGTCTTCGCATTGGTAGCCGTCTACTTCATCAACCTGTTCTTCTTCCAGAATTACGTCATTCCGTCGAGTTCGTTGGAAAAGTCACTGCTCACCGGCGACTACCTCTTCGTGTCGAAAGTGAGCTACGGTCCACGCATTCCCCAGACACCGCTGACCATGCCGCTGACGCAACATACGATGCCGCTCTTCAACTGCAAGTCGTATATTGAGTGGCCCCAGTGGGACTACCGTCGTGTGAAAGGTCTCGGTCATGTTGAACTGAACGACATCGTCGTCTTCAACTATCCCGCAGGTGACAGCATCCTTACCGCCGACCGCTATCAGGCTGCCGACTACTACCAGCAGGTCTACACCCTGGGCGAATCGTTGTTGTTGCAGGAAAATCCGGGCATCAACCTTGCTGCCATGAGCACCGTTCAGCAGCGTGACTTCTTCAACAAGGCATACCAGCGGGGACGTGCTTATATACTGAAGAACCAGCCCACCTACGGCATCATCGACTCACGCCCCACCGACCGCCGCGAGAACTACGTGAAGCGTTGTGTGGGTCTGCCGGGACAGACACTGCAAATCAAGAACAAGGTAGTCTATCTCAACAACAAGCCCAACAAAGAGCCCGACGAGGTGCAGTATACCTATCTGGTGAAGTTGAACAACGTCAGCACCTCCCAACTCTTCAGCGACCAGTATGCTGATATGCGCAAGGAACTGTGTATCAGTGAGGAAGACATCAGCAGTATCTCTCGTCTGCACGGCTATGACGTAGAGAACGGGCTGGTGCTCAATCAGGAGATACTGCCACAGTACGACGGCTATATGCCGCTGACGAAGCATGCTGCCGAGCAGCTGAAGGCACGCGGCATCGTCAGGGACATCCGTCCCGTTACCGACCAAGATGTCTATAGCGGTCCTGTCTACCCGCTGAATGCCTACACCAAGTGGACGCGCGACAACTACGGTCCCGTGTGGATTCCGCAGAAAGGCAAGAGCATCAAGCTTTCTTTGCAGAACCTTCCTGTCTATGAGCGTTGCATCAAGGTGTATGAAGGCAACGACTTGGACGTGAAGGGTGATAAAATCTTCATTAATGGTAAGCAGGCAGACTCCTACACCTTCAAGCTCGACTACTATTGGATGATGGGAGACAACCGTCACAACTCAGCAGACTCACGCTATTGGGGCTTTGTTCCCGAAGACCATATCGTGGGCAAGCCGTTGTTCATCTGGTGGTCTTCCGACCCCGACCGTGGTGGTTTTGGTGGCATTCGTTGGAGTCGTCTGTTCCGTTGGGTAGACCGTATCAAGTAATGGATGTCTTACTCAGTACAACCTATTTCGGACCGGTGCAGTGGTATCAGAAGCTGCATCGGTCTGAACATGTATGGTTAGAGGCTTGTGAGTCTTTTCAGAAGCAGACCTACCGTAGCCGCTGCATCATTGCTACCACCAACGGCCCCCAAACGCTCTCCATCCCCATCGTCCATACGCCTTCCGCTCCCTCGTCCCCCAGTTCCCTCGCTCCCTCCATCCGCGACGTCCGTATCTCCGACCACGGCAAGTGGCGCGCCGAGCACTGGAATGCTCTTCAGTCAGCATACGGCGAGAGTCCTTTCTTCGACTATTATGAAGACGACCTGCGCCCATTCTTTGAAGAGCGGCAGTGGGATGCTCTCTTCGACTTCAACCTGGCTATCATGCAAAAGATGTGTGAACTGTTGGACATACACCCCGACATCCGGCTGACCCAGGAGTACCGTTCCCAGTTGTCTGCCACCGAAGAGACCTCTTCCGTTCCCTCCTTCATCGACTATCGCGAAGCCATCCGACCGAAGAAGCCGCTCACAGACAACACCTTCCTGCCGAAACCTTACTATCAAGTCTATCAGTCGAAGCATGGCTTCCTGCCCAACCTGAGCATCCTCGACCTGCTTTTCAACATGGGTAATGAAGCTATTTTCTATCTTTAAGCTGCGTTCTTTTTGGTCGTTTTTCTTTGTGTTCTCTTTCGTTTGCATTACCTTTGCCAACGATAAGGAGGAAAACATGATACTAACCCATAACACATAAGGATATGAAGAAAAGTTTTTGGATGTTTTGCATGTTGCTGGTCTCGTTGGGCATGGCAGCACAGAGTCCTGACGGCAACTGGTCTTTAGATGCCGATTCCCGCAAGCGCATGGGGCTTGAAGACGAGAAACTCGAAATGACCCTAATGCTGACGTTCACTCCTACCGGCACTGTTAGCAAGGCTGTCGATGCAGACATCCCCAAAGGTAGTCAGCAAGGCGACTTTTCCGTGTCTATGCCTGTTGTAGGCGCCGACGATGAGATAGGCACGCTGGGTGTCGCTTTTACGGTTGACGGCACGTTCTATCATAGTGGCAACCGTGTAAAGACGGTCTGCAACAGCAAAGATGTGGAAGTGAAGATTATCGAGTTAGAGCCGAAAGACCCGCAGATGAAGTCCATGATGGCATCGGGTGAGAAGGCGCGCGACATGATTTACGCCATGTTAGAGGCTGAAGTCAAGAAGAACAGCAAGGACGAAATCAGTCGCATCGGTGAGTTGGCTGTGCTCTTCAAGGACTTCACCATATCTTTTTCCGGCAAGGATAAGCTGACTGTTGCCGTTGGTGATGAGAAACTCGGCTTTGAAAGGCTCAAATAATCTTGCTCAAAGGATAGAGAAGAAATGAAACGGTGGCTTATAGTAGTCTGTGTCTTGGCGGTAAGCCTTATGGCACACGCTGACGACATAGAGAAGAAGTCTGGCGGACAGCGGCCTAAGATAGGGTTGGTGCTCGGCGGCGGTGGTGCCAAGGGTGCCGCCCATGTGGGAGTGCTGAAGGTCATCGAACAGGTAGGAATCCCCATCGACTATATTGCCGGCACCAGCATCGGCTCCATCGTTGGCGGACTCTATGCCTGCGGCTATCGTGCTGACGACCTGGAACGGATGTTCAACGCACAGAACTGGCTCTCTCTCCTTGCCGACCGTGACGACTCTCGCAGCACCACGTTCCTCTCTAAAGACGACGACGGAGTGGTCTACTTGTTGGGATTCCCCATTAAGCGCGAGGGAACACGCAAGGCCGACACCTCGCGAGGTGCCTTTCGGGGAGACAAGATCGTGATGCTCTTAGACTCGATGATAGCGATGCGCCAGCCGCAGGTGCCGCGGGCAGCACTTTTCGACAACCCGGAGTGGAAAGGGTTCAGCAAGCAACAGCAAGATTCTGTCCGTGCACGTATCAAGGCGCGTGAGTTGTCTTTCGACTTCAACGACCTGCCCATTCCCTTCCGTTGTGTCGCCTACGACCGCAAGTCGCGTCGGGAACACGTCTTCACCCACGGCTGCCTGGCTGAGGCTATGCGTGCGTCGATGGCTATCCCCGGTGCCTACAAGCCGGTGAGGATAGACTCGATGGACCTCTACGACGGCGGACTAGTCAACAACCTGCCGGTAGACGTGGTCAAGGCAATGGGTGCCGACATCGTCATCGCTGTCGACCTGACGCAGGACAAGCACGACGACGACCCCGATATCGTCCAGCTGCTCAGCAAGCTGCGCCTCAAGGGACTCGTCAAATGGATATTGTCACGCCCCGACAAGAGCAAATACCATGAAAACGTTCCACAATGTACCGTATACATCAATCCTGACCTCCACGACTATAGTGCTGCCAGCTTCACCCCCGATGCCATACGCGAAATGGTAGAACTCGGATTCAAGGCAGCCAAGAAGCAGCGCAAAGCGATGAAGAGATTAAAGATTAAAAATTAAAGATGAAAGATTAAGATTGGAAGATTGGAAGATTGAAGAAATGAAAGGGGGAGAAATGGGAAGAGATTCAAGACATTGTCAAATTATAAATATAAAACCATAAACAGAAAAACATGATGGGAAAGTTAATCATCAATTCTTACGATGAGTTCGCCGCACATCTTGGCGAAGAACTCGGCACCTCTGAGTGGCTGCAAGTAGACCAGGAACGCATCAACCTCTTTGCCGATGCCACGTTAGACCACCAGTGGATACACGTCGACACGGAGCGGGCTGCCAAGGAGAGCCCCTACAAGTCGACGATAGCCCACGGCTACCTCACGTTGTCGCTCCTGCCCTACATGTGGGACCAGATTATCGAGGTGAACAACATCAAGATGCTGGTCAACTACGGCATGACAGACATGCGCTTCGGACAGCCTGTCGTCACGGGTTCGCGCATCCGTCTTGTCACCCAGATGCACAACATCCAGAACCTGCGCGGCATCTGCAAGGCGGAAATCAAGTTCAAGATAGAGATAGAAGGTGAGCGCAAGCCTGCCCTTGAGGGCATCGCCGCATTCCTCTATTACTTCAACTCCTGAGCCCCCATGCACATCGCAATAGCAGGAAACATAGGCAGCGGCAAGACCACCCTCACCAAGATGCTTGCCCACCACTACGGCTGGGAGGCACGCTTCGAGGCGGTGGACTACAACCCCTACCTGGAAGACTACTACCGGGACATCTCCCGATGGTCGTTTGCCCTTGAAGTGTTCTTCCTCAAAGAGCGCTTCAAGGACACCCTCGCCATCAACCGTGCCGACCACTCCATCGTCCAAGACCGCAGCATCTTCGAGGGTGTCTACGTTTTTACACGTAACAACTACGAGCAGGGGAACCTCTCGAAACGCGACTTCGAAACCTACATGGAGCTGTTCGAACAGCTGACCGGCATCGTCGGCTACCCCGACCTGATGGTCTACCTGCGCGCCTCTGTCCCCCATCTGGTCAGCAACATCCAGAAGCGAGGGCGCGACTACGAGCAGACCATCCCCATCGACTACCTCTCAGGGCTTAATGCCCGCTACGAAGAGTTCATCACCCGGCAATACAGCGGGAAGGTGCTCACCATCGACGTCGACGACATGGACTTCCAGAACCAGCGGAAAGACTTCGCCACCATCGTCGACAAGATAGACCACCAGCTCTTCAGCCTCTTCTGATACCAATAAAATTGTACATTGTAAATCGTCAAATTGTAAATCAACATCATGCACATCGCAATAGCTGGAAACATAGGCAGCGGCAAGACCACCCTCACCAAGCTGCTTGCCCACCGGTATGGCTGGACGCCGCGCTTCGAACCGGTAGACAACAACCCCTACCTCGAAGACTTCTATGCCGACATGTCGCGCTGGTCGTTCAACCTGCAAGTATACTTCCTGAACAAACGCTTCAAGGAGGTGGTAGAAATAGCACAGTCCTCAGATACCATCATCCAGGACCGCACCATCTTCGAAGACGCCTGCATCTTCGCACCCAACCTTCACGGTCAGGGCATGATGTCGGACCGCGACTTCAACAACTATACCGACCTCTTCAACCTGATGATGTCGCTCGTCAAGCTCCCCGACCTCATGATCTACATCCGTTCCTCCATACCCACTCTCGTGGCGCAGATACAGAAGCGCGGGCGCAACTACGAGCAGACCATACGCCTCGACTACCTCGAAGGGCTGAACAAGCGCTACGAGGAGTGGATATCACAGTACAAGGGCAACCTCATCATCGTCGACGGAGACAATGTCAAGTTTGGCGACAACCCTTCCGACCTGCAAAAGATCTGCGACCAGATAGACGCCAAGCTCTACGGACTCTTCCCCATGGGATAGCAGCATGGGAAGAGCATACGTTCCAATTATAATTGTTTTTATTGTGCTTCTCCACTCCTGCACGTCAGGGAAAGAGAAGTACGGTCATTTGCCCCAATCAAGCAGAGTATAAATAATATTTGTACTTTTGTACTTGAAGTGGATATAAGAAGGAACCAATGAATCTGAATGCGATAATTACTAAAGGTAAATCTTTGGATGCACTTCTACAAAGGCATCTTGAACAGAACGAGTTTCTTCGGGATGTATATACTGATATTTAATTTGTTTTGTCGTCAACAATTTAGTTTTCAAGGGTAAAAAATAGCTGGCTGTCGAAACAATAAAGCAAAAATTCTTGCCGTTAGTGATGATAGGTAAAAGTGATGATACGATGAAGATGAGAACTTGTGTTTTGTATTTGGTTCTGGTGTGTAGCGGTGTGCTTTTTCATAGATGTACTCCAATTCACGGAAAATCTGCAACAATAAAGATTCTTGGGGATAGGGAGATTCATCACGAAGGCTTGTGGATAGAACGGAACTACTATGCGACAAAGGATGGCGACACGGTGGATTTCTATTGTGAGTTATCGTTTGTTCCTAAGTATGGGCGTATGAATATTGAGTTTAAGAGTATTCCTTATAATCTCGGAGAGAAATCAGATACGTCGATAGTCAGTGATAACGTTACGGATGCACCCTATAAGCGC
>ODAI013064666.1_pt1 | contig 49721 bp, 43 predicted proteins | sample 1539321 | NCBI WGS metagenome assembly ODAI01 (sample SAMN02144231, study PRJEB22623) | gut metagenome | biome: sheep rumen | host: Ovis aries | place: New Zealand
AATATAAATCGGCGTGATCCCCAGCGCTTTCGCCGGCTCTACATCGGAAGTCACCGAGTCCCCGATATGTATGACTTCGTCAGGCTTCACTCCCGCCACTTCCAATGCTTTTTCAAATATGGCTCTGTTTGGCTTGCATGCGCCCGCTATTTCCGCTGAGATAATTCCTTCAGGGTGCAGATCTTTCAGCTTCATGGATTCTTCCAGATAACACAGGTCATCATTGGATAAAATAAAGATTGGCAGCTTCATCCTTTCAAAAAACGGCTTTACATCGTCATACAGCGGCGCGTAAACCCAGACTTTACGCCACACCTCATGCATATAGGCAAAATCTCCCTGAAGACCGTAATGTTCCGCACAGTGAGCAAGTATCCTGTCTACCTTTTCATCATTTTTTATAAATGCTTCACCAAAGCTTTCCGCCTCTAACTCCTTCACTTTTCCCCACACCACACTCAGGATGTCCTTGGGATTTTTCAAGTCGCTATGCGTTGCAAAATATCTGAGTAACTCTCTTGTGTACGGCTCGTCCTCCTGAACGATAGTGCCGGTGTAGTCTAAAAAAATGGCTCTCCTGTTGCTCATGCTGCTATTCCTTCCGCTGTCGTTTTATTTTATATATTGTTTTTCCCACTCGCAGGTCTGTGTGTCAATTACCAGAAACGCAGACTCCCCGATCTGCCTGCCGTTCTGATAGGTCGAGAACACATCCGTGGAGATAAACCCGCCGCCGTCATATATTTTCTCCACCGGCGTATGTCCCACCACCTGGATCCATCCCTCCCTGCGGAAAAGATCAGCACTGCTCTCATACTGCGGTCTGTACCAAATCGGCGACTCATCCGACCACATCCAGCCCTCGCCCTTGGAGTTAACCAGCGCGAGCATCCGGTCAAGATCTTCGTCGGTGTCAAAACTGATCTCCGGCATTTCCGGTGCGGTTTCTTCCGCCTCTGACGATTCTGCCTCCATAACTTCTCTGATAAAATAATTCCGCAGTCCGCCATGGGAGAACAATACATGATCCGTCCGATGCACAAAAGCGATCAGACTGCTGTCCGTCAGTGCAGATTCCAGTTCAAACAATTTCCGGCATACGGTATAAGTGGCGGTAATGGAAAAACCGCTCTCCCGCTGATTCCACAGATAACAGACATCATGGTTGCCATAACACCATTTAGTGTTCGGAAAATCCTTGGCAAACCTGATCGCACGGTCATAGGTTTCCGCATATAGCTCTGTCTTGAACGCTTTATTCCAATCGTCCGGAATGTCCATCAGACAGACCGCCGAATCTGCTGCGCCTTTCCGCATCAGTTTATCGGCTTCGTCAAAAATCCATGGTTTCAGATGTATGTCCGGGATCACTAAAGTTTTCATGTTGCGTTACTCCCACTTATCGCACAGCGAATTGATCTGATCCGCAAACTTGGCCATATCTTTATTAGCCAGCCCATCGCTCTTGGAGATCAGAGCCATCAGGCGCTGTCCCGCAGCCACCAGGCGGGCAAATACACCACTGGCGGGTTTTGCTTTTTTCTTGATGAGCACAGGGTCTGCTTCGTAAAGGAACTGGTTGGAAAGCAGGTCGAACTCTGTGCCGCTGTAAGGCGCATAGGCGCGCTGCCCATGCTCGATCTTCAGGCATTCCGCAAAGGCGGTGCTCACGCCGTCCTCACCGTGCACAATAAAGACTTTCTTAGGTTTCTCCTCAAAAGCTTCCAGCCATTCGATCAAGCCGTTTTTGTCCGCGTGACCGCTCATGCCGCGCAGCTGTTTGATATGGGCACGCACCTGAATGGATTCACCAAACAGCTTAACCTCTTTTGCACCCTCTACAATGCTTCTGCCCAAAGTTCCGACTGCCTGATACCCCACAAACAAAATGGTACATTCTTCGCGCCAGAGGTTATGTTTCAAATGATGTCTGATACGCCCGGCCTCGCACATACCGGAGGCGGAAATGATAACCTTGGGATCGTCATTGAAGTTGATATCCTTAGATTCTTCACTGGTGATCGCAAGTTTCAAACCCGAAAAGGCAATCGGATTAATGCCTTCCCGCACCAGCGCCATAGCTTCCTCGTCAAAGCAGTCCATGCGGTTGTCCTGGAAGATCTCGGTGGCCTCCACCGCCATAGGGCTGTCTACATAAACCTGGAAATTCTCATGTCCTTTTACCAGGCGGTCCACCTTCACCTGCCGCAGAAAATACAACATCTCCTGCGTTCTGCCCACCGCAAAGGACGGGATTACCACATTACCGCCCCGGTCAAAGGTCTCCTTCAGGATCTGCGCCAACTCCTTTACATAATCCACTTTCTCCGTGGTATGCAGCCTGTCGCCGTAGGTGGATTCCATGACCACATAATCTGCCTGCGCCGTGGGTTTCGGGTCTTTCAGCAGTGGCTGCTCCTTATTGCCGATATCGCCGGAGAACACAATCTTCTTCGTGCGACCGTCCTCAGTCAGCCATACCTCGATGCTGGCGCTGCCCAGCAGATGTCCGATGTCTGTAAACCGGATTTTTATGCCTTCACAGATGTTCACTTCCTGATCATAATGACAGGGCACGATGCGCTTGATCACACCGTCCGCGTCCTCCATGGTATAAAGCGGCTCCTGATGTGCTACATTCTCGCTTCGTTTTGCCTTGCGGTTGCGCCACTCCGACTCCATCATCTGAATGTGCGCACAGTCCCGCAACATAATGCTGCACAGATCCGCTGAGGCATCTGTGGTGAAAATCTGTCCTCGAAATCCCCTTGCATAGAGCAAAGGCAATAGCCCCGAATGATCCACATGCGCGTGGGTCAAAAACACATAGTCGATCCGCGCCTCATCCACCGGTAGCGGCGCGCTCTCAAAGGTATGGATTCCCTGCTCCATACCATAATCCACCAGGATATGCTTCCCCGCTGCCTCAAGATAATGACAGCTTCCCGTCACTTCATGATCTGCTCCGATAAATACTAATTTCATGCATAACCCTCCTTGCTGTCTATTCTAGATTTTATGTAAATTCCCATACTATCCCCACTTTACACTTTTATTTTATTCTCTTTGCAGGCACTGTGCAAGGGATTTATTTGAAAAATAGGGTTGACAGCACGAAGTTTATGCTGTAGAATATGTTTTGTTCGCAAGCATTGATTGCGATATGCGCGAGTGGCTCAGCGGTGGAGCACCTCCTTGCCAAGGAGGGGGTCGCGGGTTCGATCCCCGTCTCGCGCTTTTTTTATTGCCCAAATGAATGAATAAAAATCAGGCACGTCATACAAACCGGTCTGTACCGAAATGTATGATGTGCCTGTTCTATTTTCCCTGCAAATTATCCCAATGCTTAACCTTGTGTATATCTGGTGAGGAACTGTTTGGTCCGCTCCTCTTTCGGCGCATCGATCACCTGCTTTGCATCGCCCTGTTCCACGATCACGCCGCCATCCATGAAAATGATCTGATCCGCCACATCTCTGGCAAACGCCATCTCGTGGGTCACAATGATCATCGTGGTCTTCTGATCCGCCAATCCTCTGATGACCTTCAGCACTTCGCCGGTCAACTCCGGATCCAGCGCCGATGTGGGCTCATCAAAGCACAGGATATCCGGTTTCAGCGCCAATGCCCTGGCAATGGCCACTCTCTGCTGCTGTCCGCCGGAAAGCTGGTGCGGATAATGATCCATTCTGTCGGAAAGCCCCATTTGTGCCAGGAGCGCTTTCCCGTGCTCTTTGATCTCCTCCAGGATCTGCGTCCGATTTGCCTTGTAATCCGAACGTTCCTTTGCCAGCAGTTCTTCCGCCAGCGTTACATTCTGCAAGGCCGTATACTGCGGAAAGAGATTAAAGGACTGGAACACCATGCCAAAATGCAGACGTTTTGTGCGCAGATCTTTGTCCCACTCCTTCGACGGACGGGATGCATCGAATAACGTCTCACCCTTCACAACGATCGTCCCCTGGCTTGGCATCTCCAGAAAATTTAAGCATCTGAGCAATGTGGTCTTGCCGGAGCCGGAGGATCCGATGATCGCAAGTGCATTGCCTTCCTCCAGTGAGAAGCTCACATCCTGGAGTACCTTTGTATTGCCAAAATGTTTTTCAATATTTTTTACTTCCAAGATCGCCATGTCATGCCTCCTACCTGAAATAGTCCAGCTTGCGCTCAATGAGATTAAAGAGCACCGTCAGAATCCCCACAAACAACAGATAAAAGACACCTGTATAAAACAGCGGCCAGGTAAGGCCATCAGATTTCATAAAGGAATATCCCGCAAAGGTCAGCTCGTATGCGGCAATGATCCTGGCAAGGGAAGTATCCTTCACCAGGGTGATCACCTCATTGGACATGGGCGGCACCACCCGCTTGATCATCTGGAGCAACGTAATCTTAAAGAAAATCTGCATCTTCGTCATTCCCAGCACCTGACCGGCCTCTCTCTGTCCGACCGGAACGCCCTCGATACCGCCGCGGAAAATCACGGAAAAATAGCATGCATAATTAATGGAAAAAGCCACCACAGTCGCCGTGATACGTCCGCTCTCCCCGCCGTTCCAGATATTGTGTCCCAGCCACAACCCCGGTCCGTAAAAGATAATGATCAACTGAAGCATGAGGGGGGTTCCTCTCACGATCCAGACCAAAATATCGATCAGCCACTTTACAGGTTTGCATTTGCTCATACTCAAAATACCTATCACAAGTCCCAACGGCAGAGCAAACACAAGTGTCAGAGCAAATATTTTAAAAGTCGTCCACAGACCATTCATCAGGGACCAGGTAACCGGCCAAAACATAGGCAAACTCCATATCCTTTGTCAATTATTACTTGTTTACAACTACCACCTGTGCGTTATTGCAGTATGCGTTGGTGCACTCCATGGACTCCTTGACCTCGTTGGTCAGAGTCATACCGTTCCATACCACATCGATATTCTTGGAATTGAGCTCCATGATCTTGTTGTCCCAATCGATCTCTACGAACTCAACGGTAACGCCCATTCTCTCAGCAACCACACGGGCCATATCTGCATCAAATCCGATCCACTGATCCTTGTCATCCTTGTAATCCATCGGCGCAAAATCCGTGATTCCTACGATCAGAGTACCTTTTCCCTGAATATAAGCCACATCACTGTCGCTTGCAGATGCGGTAAACTCTGCAGCAGCCTGCTCCACCAGAGACTCCTGTACGCCATACTTCTCTGCAGTGGTCTTCAGGGAACCATCCGCATAGGTATCAGCAAATACCGCATTGATATAAGATGCCAGGTCAGAACCCTTACGGCAGCCTACGCCGTACTCCTCGGTGGTCAGCTCCTCCGTGTGGATCATGTTAGGATAGCTGGTGCCCTCACCGATCATAGCGCCCGCCATGAGCAGATCGATGATCGCCGCATCAGAAGTACCGGATGCCACTTCCATCAAAGCATCTGCCTGAGAAGCCACAGAATTGATCTTGAAGCCTTTCTCCTTGGCAACTTCCTCTCCTGCACTTCCCGCCTCTACTGCGTATACCAGCTCTGCCTTTGCAGACTGGGAAGCGCCGGTTCCTGCATTGCTGCCGGTGTTACAACCGGTAAGCAGCAGCCCGGACATCATGGTCAAGGTCAATAACATTGCAATTTTCTTTTTCATAATTCTCTCCTCCATAAAATAAAAATCGGGAGCAACTCCCATAAAACAAGGGCTATTTTACCATAGCAACACACTAAAGTAAAGACACAAAATTCACAGTATTTGCGGATTTTGTGTCTTATTTTTAGCATTTTACCTTATTCAGATACTCTGTCGGCGTATTTGATGCGATATACTCTCCGCAGGGAGTCATTGATACGCTCCTCAGAGATCACACCGTTCTGCACTGCTTCCAGCACACCGTTGTACGCCTTTTCAAAATCCTCCGGCATCAGGATCATGTCACAGCCCGCTTTCAGCGCCATCACCGCCGCCTCATCCGCGCCATAGTATTCCGATATTGCCTTCAGATTCATGGCATCCGTGATAATCACGCCGTCAAATCCCATCTCGTTCCTCAAAATATCCGTCACCACCGCAGATGACATAGAGCAGGGCGTATTGTCACCCGAAAGAGAAGGTGCCGACATGTGACTCACCATCACCATATCCGCTCCAGCATCGATTCCCGCCTGGAAGACCACAAATTCATTTGCTCTGAAATCCTCTGCGCTGCGATCCGTAGACGCCAGGCCTGTATCCGTATTTTGCGTCGTGCTGCCCATACCCGGGAAATGCTTCAGACACGTGTCAATCTTCTTGCTCTCCAGCCCTTCCACCATTGCGGAAACAAGCGGACTCACCGCATCCGCAGAATCACCGTAACTCCTTTTTGCCATGACGGAATTTTTCACACTGTTCAGATCGGCTACCGGAGCAAGATCCAGGTTAAATCCATAAGCGGCCAGATAGGTTCCTATATTCTCGCCCACAGCACGGACTGCATTGGCATCCCCCGCCGTTCCCAGGTCCGCCGCGCCTTTTTGTTTCTCAACCAGACCTTTCTCCTCCAACGGGCTGACAGAACCGCCCTCATCTTCCACTGCGATAAACAGCGGATAGTTGGCATAGAGCTTGGTGGTATCAATCATTTCTTTGAACTGCGACTCATTTTGTATATTTCTGGTATTGTAGATGATTCCACCCACAGAATACTTTGTCAAGGCCTGTTTGGTTCCGTCCCCTGCCTTTACCGCAGTACTGACTCCTGTGATCGATTCCGGCGTCACAACAAACAAGCCCGCCACCTTATCCTCCAAGGGCATCACTTCAATGCCCGCATTGACGATCTCATCCAATTTCTGCGCAGGCGTCAGTTCAATGACCGGTTCTGTCGGAGCTTCACTGCTGGGAGGAACTTCCAGGCTCTCCTCCGTACCCACCATCTGATCGACCTGATCCTGTTTCACCTGTCCGTTTTCTTCACCCTTCTGTGTCAGATACTGTATGCCATATACAATGCCGCACGCCACCAGTAAGATCAATACCACAAGGACGATATAGGCAATGACCTGATTCCGGATACGCCGCTTTCTGCGCGCTTCCCGCTTCTCCTGCTGCTCTTTTATCTTCTGATCCATATTCTCAAGCACCTCTGACCTATCTATGTTAAAATACATCGATTCTTTCTGTTGATATCATACTGTTCTATCATACATTACTTTTCGACATTTTTCCACTGTAAAATATTTCTTTTTTACTATTTTCTAAAAGATTAAGAATTAGCCGGTATTTATAGCCTTGGGGACACGAAAAAGAAAGAGGGTATCGATTCTGCCACATCAATACCCTCTTTCAGACTATGCTCTCCAACGGCCTTTACCTCTCTTTCTGGTTATTTGCTCTTCGTACCTTCCGGTATAAGCATGTCCTCAATATGAAGTTGTCATTCATCTTCCACCTGTTCTCCTATCTTTCCACATCCTCTTTGTATTCATATACTGCAACGTTCCGAGATGATCATCTGCGGCAACTCGCTGCTCTCTTCTGTGTACTCGATCAATCTATGTTAACGTTTATTGAGGGCCGTGCGCCCTATAAAGAACATTTCATCTTTCGTACTTTGTGGAAGATGTTTTCTTTTGTTGATATTACTATAGCATGGCTCAGGATATTTGTCAACACATTTTTACAAAAATTTTTAAATTTTTAGTTTTTTCTGGTATTTATTGTAGAATTTTCTGGTAATTTTTGAATAATAGATTTTTTTAATGAAATTTGCGAATCAAAAGGGCGGGTTCGCTCAGATTACCGCTCGCGCTTCTGAGTAAAACCGCCCTTCTATCTTTCCTACCCTTTTACACGTCTTATGATCAAAGCTTTGTGGTCACAAAAATGTCGTAGATTGCCTTGATCGCTGTCTCGAAATCGCTGTCCGCCACTCCGATAATGATATTCTGCTCGGAGGACCCCTGATCGATCATCTTCACATTGATCCTGTTGTGCGCCAATGCGGAGAAGATTCTTCCGGCAGTACCGCGGGTGGATTTCATCCCGCGTCCCACCACTGCGATCAACGCGATATCCGCTTCTATCTCAATGACATCCGGCTTTGCAAGTCTATGGATTCCTGCAACTACCTGCTGTTCTTTGTTCATAAACTCGTCCTGATGCACAAAGACAGTCATGGTATCAATACCGGAGGGAACATGCTCAAAGGAAATGCCCTGATCCTCAAAAGCCTGCAGCACTTTCCGCCCGAAACCGATCTCAGAGTTCATCATATCTTTCTCAATATACACGGAACAAAAGCCCTTCTTGCCCGCAATCCCTGTGATCACATATTTGGACTTCTGGCAGGTGCTGCCCACGATCCAGGTTCCCTTGTCATCCGGCTTATTTGTATTTCTGATATTGATGGGAATCCCTTCCTGGCGAACCGGGAAGATAGCATCCTCATGCAGGACACTTGCTCCCATGTAAGAAAGCTCACGCAGTTCCTTGTAGGTGATCACATCGATGCTCTCCGGGGAATCAATGATCCTGGGATCGGCGATCATAAATCCGGACACATCCGTCCAGTTCTCATACACATCTGCCCTTACCGCTTTCGCCACGATGGAGCCGGTCACGTCGGAACCGCCTCTGGAGAATGTCTTCACCGTACCGTCCGGCTTCGCACCGTAAAATCCCGGCACCACCGCCAGACCGCACTCCGTCAGTCTATGGGACAGGATCGCATTGGTTTTCTCCGCGTCAAATTCTCCTTTTTCATCAAAGAAAATGACCGTTGCCGCATCAATGAATTCATAGCCCAGATACTTCGCCATGACAATGCCGTTCAGATACTCGCCGCGAGAAGCCGCATAGTCTCTGCCCATCTTCGCCTTGAAATTCTTCTCGATGGTCTTGAACTCCTCCTCCAGAGAGAGCTCCAGCATCAATCCTTCAATGATCTCATCATAACGCGCCTTGATGGCTTTCAGTTCCTTGGAAAAAGACTTGCCTGCTGCCGCCAGATCATAACATGCATAAAGCATATCCGTCACTTTGGTATCACCGGAAAAACGCTTGCCCGGCGCGGAGGGAACCACAAACCTTCTGTGCTTGTCCGCCCGGATGATGTCACCCACTTTTTGAAACTGCTCTGCACTGGCCAGAGAACTGCCGCCGAATTTTACTACCTTTGCCATTTTTTCAACTCCTCGATTTCTCTTTCAGATATTTTAATATAAACGGATCCTGCTCAAAACCGCATCGCCCAGCGTCTGGCATTTCTCCGCAAACTCCTTTTCCTTCATAGGGGTGGTCAATACCGCAAAGTCCTTGTCTCGGCCGGGAATCTCCAACAACTGTCCCCCTGCGAAAGCAGCCTGCGCCTCAGCCTTTTTCCCGGCTTTCACGCGCACATAGTACGCATCCTCAATATCCGCCACATCCGCCAGCTTCGCGTCCTGCGCCTCCCAGCGGCAGGGAATATTTCTGCCCAGATTTCTCGCACACTCTACCACATCGCCCACAACAGCGCTGGCCGTGGGAAGTTTTCCTGCGCCGCGACCGTAGTACATGGAATCACCCAGCATATTTCCGCGCACAAATACGGCGTTGAACACATCGTTTACCATCGCCAGCGGATGATCCTTGTCCACCATGAAAGGCGCCACCATCGTCAGCACTTCATCCTCTCCCACCGCATCGCTCTTTGCCAACAGCTTGATCGTTCTGCCCGCTGCTTTTGCATAGAGGAAGTCATCTGCCGTGATCTTGGTGATACCCTCTGTATAAATTTTTTCGGAATCTACATTTTTACCGGTCATCAGAGAGGACAGGATCGCAATCTTACGGCAGGCGTCATGACCTTCCACATCCGCTTCGGGATTTCTCTCGGCATACCCTTTCTCCTGTGCTTCCTTCAGAACCGTATCAAAGTCAGCGCCCTCGCGCTCCATTTTGGTCAGAATATAATTCGTGGTGCCGTTCAGAATACCGGTAATATTCTCAATCTTCTCAGCTGTCAGGCAGTCGTTTAACGGGCGGATGATCGGAATACCGCCGCCTACGCTTGCCTCAAACAGATAGCTGCAATGATTTGCCTTTGCGATCTGCAGAAGCTCCGGACCATGTTTTGCCACCAACTCTTTATTGGAAGTGCAGACACTCTTGCCTTTCTCCAGGGCAGCTTTGGTGAACTGATATGCCGCGCCTACGCCGCCCATCACCTCACACACGATCGACACCTCACTGTCATTCAGGATCGTATCAAAATCATGGATCACTCTGTCTCCATAGGGATCCTCCGGAAAATCTCTCAGATCCAGAATGTATTTCACATTCAGTTCCTGACCGGCATTTCTGCTGACGATCCCATTATTTTTTCCAATGACCTCCACAACACCGCTTCCCACAGTGCCGTAGCCTAATACTGCAACCTGAACCATAACTTGTCTCCTTTATATTTTATCTTGCTCTTTCGCTTTGTTTATTCTCGCGCCAGAATCTTTACATGCCGCACACCTTTCTGAGCTTCCATCCGCTCCAGCATCTTTGAAATGTCTCCCGTGGTCTTGAGCACCTGTACGCTCAGACTCAGCGAGGCAATACCGTTGATGGGAATACTTTGATGGATGGTCAGAATATTTGCCCCGTACTCGGCAATAATCTTCAGCACATCCGACAAAAGCCCCGGCTCATCATCCATCTGAAAGGTCAGGGTAATGGTTGTCCCCTGTGCGTTGTCATGGAACTGAAAAATATCATCCTTGTACTTATAAAAAGAACTGCGGCTGATGCCGACCGCATCAACCGCTTCCTGAATCGTCATCACTTTTTCCGATTCCAAAAGCCTCTTTGCTTCGACCACCTTGAGCAGCACCTCGGGAATTGCCTTCCGGCGCACCACAAAATACTTTGCTGTATCTTCCTGACCCATGATTATCCCTTTCTTGTATTTGACAAGCGGACACTTGTTTGTCAACGAAAGATATTCTAACACAGGATACCCAAAAGCACAAGAGGAAATTTAAAAAGAAAATTTACTCCGCCACCGGATCGCTTCATCCCGATAATGTTCTGCCACATGCATCAGCTCCTCATACTGAGCCTTTGCGCTGTCGATCATGCCTTCCAGTTGTTTTGTCTGGTCTTCTTTCCTGTTTAACTGCTCCCTCAGCTGCTCCACTTCCTCCATATGCTCCGGCTGTTCCCTGATCTCCCTCGCCACAAACTCCGCATCTACCATATAAATCTGTGCCGTATGTCCCCGCTCCACGACTACCAGCACATTTTGCTCCGTTTCCAGAAGATGTACGGTATCATCCGCCTTAATCCCAGAAAGCACCTGCCGACTAAATCTAGGTTGAAAGGGACAAATACATTGCAAAAAACGCTGCCCCTGTTCTCTCTGACCGATATACCAAAACACAAGCTGTCCCTGGTGGACGGACAATGTAAGCACCTCTCCCCCTTCTTCCTGAATCTGATAGTAGATCAGATTATCCCGGGTATTGCGCAGCAGAATTTCCCCTCTTTCATTGGAATAAACATAATAAAACACTCCGTCAAACCGTTCTGCATCAAAGCCTCCCGCGTAGTCATTTGCCAGCAGGATGGGACGTCCGAACCGTTCTCCTTCTTTATACTGAAGGATCAGCTGTTTTCCGATATTGAAAAAGATGATCCATTGCTCCTGCTGAAATTCAAATATCTTAGTCATAAAAAAGCCCGCATGAATTATTTTACTTCATCTTATGGTCACAAAAAAGAATTAGAACATATTATATACTAAAGAAAACAAAGGATTTTTGATATGGCTAAATGTAGATGCAAAGCACGTGCACGCATCGTCAGCGATGTAGTGCAATCTATGAATAATGGCGGCAAATGTCGGGATGTGTGTACCAATCCGATCTGCGGCGAACCGAATATGCTCGGGATTTACGCACCTGTGATCTATGACGCGATCGGCATCAATCTCTGCACAACCTTTGAGTTAGAAGAAGATATCGCAGAGGATTATCCTTCCGTGACAAGCGCTTCCATTAAAGTAATCGGCGCAGACTACAGCTATGGAGATGATGCTGTTGTGATCGAAGCAATCACCAACCGTCCCAACTGCTTCCGCATCACCCTCTCCGATATAGAGGTTCAGTTTGCGATGAATCTGTATGATTGCTGCGGACGTCTGGTAGACACCATCTATCCCACAGCACTGTATCTGCCGCCTTCCGATACAAATCCCTCCTTTGACGAGGATACCAACCCCAATTCTGTGGAATTGGAAATCTATGCCCCTTACGGGCTTTCCTACAATACAGAAGGCGGTACGCCGAGTCCTGTCATCAACTTCATCGGCTTTGACGCGGAACAGAATTTTGTCACACAGGGCATCAATCTGTGCTGCATGGCAAAACTTCTTGACTTCAGCACAGACGATAACACCGCAACCGTCGGCATTACCTTTATGCTGCAGAGCCTGTACTTCGCAGGTTACAAAGTTCCTAACTCCGGCAAGATCGATGTTCCCAAGGGAAGCATTATCGCACCGGAAGACACAGACTGTATGCGTTTTGTAGCGGGAGATCTTTTGAATCTGGCGATCAAGCCCCTGGAACTTGGCAGCCCCCGCTATGAAGAGCGGATGAAGCAGGAATGCTGCGGCGGCAGCTGTAATGGCTGCGGCAACGGCAACAACGGCGGAAACAGTGGCAACAACTCCTGCGGTTCCTGCAACAACGGCAGCACCGCAGATGATACGGTCGTGATCAGCTGCGATGAAAATACGGCAGCAGCTTCCACGCCGATCTGATGGCTATAAAAAAGCAGCGAGTCAGGTTTCCATGCCTGATCCGCTGCTTTTATCATTGTCATCACAAATTCATATGCTTTCAAATCTAGATCAAAGGATACTTGTCCGTCAATGCCTGCACAATCGCTCTCGCTTCAGGCACCTTCTCCTCGCCGCCCTTCACTACCATAGCGATGGCCTCGGCAATCTTGTCCATATCCTCGGTGTTCATGCCTCTGGAAGTAACCGCAGGCGTACCCAGACGGATACCGCTGGTCACGAACGGAGACTGCGGGTCATTCGGAATCGTATTCTTGTTACAGGTGATGTGCGCCTGATCCAAAAGCTTCTCCACTGCCTTACCGGTAAGATTGTAAGTGGTCAGGTCAACCAGCATCAGATGATTGTCCGTACCGCCGGAAACAATCTTGATTCCACGGCTCATCAAGCCCTTGCAGAGAGCCTGTGCATTGTCCACAATACCCTGCTGATATACCTTAAAGTCGTCGGAAAGCGCCTCTTTGAAGCAGACAGCCTTCGCAGCAATCACATGCATCAGAGGACCACCCTGGATACCGGGGAAGATCGCTTTGTTGAAATTAAACTTGTCCGCTGCTGCCTGATTGCAGAGGATCAGACCGCCTCTGGGTCCTCTCAGCGTCTTATGCGTGGTAGTGGTCACTACATCCGCATAAGGGATCGGTGAGGGATGAAGCCCTGCTGCCACCAGACCTGCGATGTGCGCCATATCTACCATGAGCACTGCGCCCACTTCGTCTGCGACCTCACGAAACTTCTTGAAATCAATGGTACGCGCGTAAGCGGATGCACCGGCAATGATCATCTTCGGCTTTGCCTCCAGCGCGATCTTGCGGAGTTCATCGTAATCAATAAATCCTTCATCGTTTACTCCGTAAGGGACAATATTGAAATATTTACCGGACATATTCACGGGTGAACCATGGGTCAGATGTCCGCCATGTGCCAGATTCATACCCATGATGGTATCGCCGGGCTGACATACTGCAAACTGCACTGCCATATTTGCCTGTGCGCCGGAATGGGGCTGCACATTGGCATAGTCACAGCCAAACAGCTTCTTTGCTCTCTCAATCGCCAGATTCTCCACTACATCCACGCATTCGCAGCCGCCGTAATATCTTTTTCCGGGATATCCTTCCGCATACTTATTGGTAAGGGGGCTTCCCATGGCAGCCATCACAGCTTTGCTCACCCAGTTTTCAGAAGCGATCAGCTCAATATGGCTGTTCTGTCTTGCCTGCTCGTCTGTGATCGCCTGCGCGATCTCGGGATCGACGAGTTTTACTTCATCCAATGAATACATATTTTGTCCTCCTGTTGATCAACGGTACTGTACCGCTCATATTATCACATTTTATTATATCACGACAGACTCGGAAAGAAAAGGACTTTATTTTCTTATGTTTGATTGAATTTACACCGAAATTGTACTACAATCGAACAGACAGGATCCATCTTACACGAACAAAACCATAAGAAAAGAGGACTTGGGACATGAAACAAAAAAGATGTGTGATCATCGGCGGCGCGGAAATCAAAAATTATGCCCGGGTCAACAGTTATCTGAAAAGTGACGATTTCTGCGTCTTCTGTGACAGCGGTCTGAAGCACATGGAACCCCTGCAGCTCACCCCCGATCTCATCATCGGTGATTTTGACTCCTGGACCAATCCCGGGCTGAATGCGGAAACCATCATACTTCCCCGGGAAAAAGATGACACAGACACCGTCTATGCTATCAAAGAAGCGATTCGGCGTGGCTTTGAAACCTTCCTGTTGATCGGTGCCGCAGGAGAAAGGCTCGACCACACCCTTGTGAACGTGTATGCCCTGCTGATGCTGGACTCCGCAGGCAGACAAGCCAAACTGATCGATGACTACTCCGAGATGGAGATTATTTCAGACGCTCCTGCCTATATTCCCGATACCTTTGCCTATTTCTCCCTGCTGAATATCTCCGGCACCGCGAAGGGGATTACCATAGAACACGCTAAATTTCCTCTGGAAAACGGCGAGATCACCTGCGAATATCAGTATGGCACAAGCAACGAGGTGCTGCCCGGTCAAACCGCCAAAGTATCTGTACAAGAAGGAAAACTGCTGCTGATCAAATGTTTTTCCGACTGAAATAAATTATTTGCAATAACTTCTCCCCTATTATATAATAGAGTAAATTTGTTTCCAAACGATTTATCTGTATGATCATGCTAAAATATCAGAAAAGAGGTAATGTCATGACAACCAATGAAAAAGCGTTAATGCTACATGAACAGTGGAACGGCAAATTGGAGACCGTTTCCAAGACCCCTGTAAAGTCCCGTGAGGATCTGGCTCTCGCCTACACCCCCGGTGTAGCCGAACCCTGCAAGGTGATTGCCGAGGACAAGGAGGCCGCTTACAAATATACGATGAAGGCCAACACCATTGCCGTGGTTTCCGACGGAAGCGCCGTTTTGGGGCTTGGCAATATCGGACCGCATGCAGCTATGCCTGTTATGGAAGGAAAGGCTGTACTGTTCAAGGAATTCGGCGGTGTAAACGCTGTTCCCATCTGTCTGGATACCCAGGACACTGAAGAGATCATCAAAGCCGTAACCTGGCTCGCACCGGGCTTTGGCGGCATCAACTTAGAGGACATCAGCGCTCCCCGTTGTTTTGAGATTGAGAGACGTCTGAAGGAGACGTTGGACATCCCTGTTTTCCACGATGACCAGCACGGTACCGCTATCGTGGTATTGGCCGGTACCATCAACGCTTTGAAGATCATCGGCAAGAAAAAAGAGGATTGCCGCGTGGTAGTAAACGGCGCAGGCGCTGCAGGTATCGCGATCACCAAGCTGCTTTTAACCTACGGTTTCAAGCATATCATCCTGTGCGACCGCACCGGTATTGTATCCAAGGACAGATCCGATCTGAACTGGATCAAGAAGGAAATGACTGAAGTGACCAATCTGGACAATCTGACCGGCTCTCTGGCCGATGCCATGAAGGGTTCCGATATCTTTGTCGGCGTATCCGCTCCCGGCAGCGTGACCAAAGAAATGGTGGCTTCCATGAATAAAGATGCGATCATCTTCGCCATGGCAAATCCTGTTCCCGAGATCATGCCGGACGAGGCGAAGGCAGCCGGTGCAAGGATCATCGGTACCGGCCGCAGCGATTTTCCCAACCAGATCAACAATGTGGTGGCTTTCCCCGGCATCTTCAAAGGTGCGCTGGAAGGGCGTGCTCCCCAGATCACAGAGGAAATGAAGCTGGCTGCAGCGGAAGCGATCGCGGCTTTGGTTCCCGAAAGCGAGTTAAACGAGGACAACATCATGCCCGAACCGTTCAACCCTATGGTTGCGGAGAAGGTTGCGGAGGCTGTAAAGTCCCATATCGTGAGATAAAATGATTGACAGATCAAACAGACCGGAGTGGCACGGTAAGCCCTACTACTCCCTGGATGCCTGGTGCAAAAACACGCTGGGCCGAAAATGTTATAAGATTGCCCTGAACGCTCATATGACCTGTCCCAACCGGGACGGGTCATTAGACACTCGGGGGTGCATTTTCTGCAGTGCCGGCGGCAGCGGCGATTTCGCCGTAGACATTGCAGGAAAAAGTGTGGAAGAACAGCTGGAAGAAGGACTGGCGCTTTTTCGTGCCAAATCACCTGCAATGCCTATGCCGGACTCCCCCTGCCTGATCGCTTACTTTCAGGCATACACCAACACCTACGCTCCCGTGGCATATCTACGTAAAATATTTACGGAAACACTGAACTGCCCTTCTGTCTGCGGCATCTCCATCGCCACCAGACCGGATTGTCTGCCGGATGCTGTATTGTCACTGCTTTCGGAACTGACCACTGCTTATCCGGACAAATTCATCTGGATCGAATTGGGACTGCAGACCATCCATGAACAGACTGCCCGCTTCATTCGCCGCGGCTATGAACTGCCCTGTTTTGAAAAGGCATTTCAAGACTTACAGATGATCCATATTCCCGTGATCGTACACCTGATCCTCGGACTTCCCGGCGAAACACAGGATAGGATCCTGGAAAGCATCGTCTATCTGAACAGCTTACATCCGTTTGGTGTAAAACTGCAATTACTGCATTATTTAAGAGAAACGGATTTGGGAAAATTGTATTTACAGACGCAGACGGAGCCAAAAACAGAAACCGAATCCGTCACAAGTTCTCCCACGATCCGTCCCCTCGCCAAGGACGAATACCTTGCTCTTTTAATTGATTGCATCCGCCATCTCTCTCCAGACATCATCCTTCACAGACTCACAGGAGACGGTCCGAAACACAGTTTACTTGCACCGATCTGGAGTCAGAATAAGCGGGATGTCCTGAACAGTCTGCATCGGGAAATGGCACTGCTCTCTGCATTTCAGGGAGATTCTATCTGATTATAAAAAAGGAGGCACACCATGTTACAGGAGCCTTTGACACTCTACAAATTGATTGTCCTCTACATGCTGAACCGCGTGGCATTTCCTCTCACTGCTGCCCAGATCAGCGATTTTGTATTGGAACGCGAATATACGAACTTTATGTCGCTGCAGCAGGCAATCGCCGAACTGACTGACGCCGGCATGATCTCCTCTCTGGCTGTGGGCAACCGTACCCAGTTAAAAATCACAGAGGAAGGAATAGAAACGCTCCACTATTTTGACAATCGGATCAATCCGTCCATCAAGCAGGATATCGACACTTATTTTCAGGAAAATGAAATGACCCTGCGCAATGAAGTATCTGTGCAGAGTCATTATTATAAATCCACTTCCGGGGAATACGAAGCAAATCTGGTCGCCAAGGATAAGGACATCACCCTGATCAATTTAACCCTTTCCGTTCCCACCGAAGAGATTGCCCGTGGGATCTGTGAAAACTGGCAGACTCGAAATGAAAAGATCTATCAATATCTGATCCAGGAATTATTCTGAGCAGTTAGCCCCTCACATCCAAAAGCTGCATTTGACCGTGGAGCTTTAATACCTCTGATTCTGCCGGCACAAACACACAGTTGCCTTTATAGATCTCCAGCACTTCCCCGCCGAATCGGATTGTGCCGCACCCGTTGACACAGAGCAATACACGGAAGCTCATACGATCTGACTGATAGGTTACATTCTGCTTTCTCTCATTGTTCACCAACAGACGGTATACCTCAAAATACTTACATCTGCAAAGCAACTCGCTGGCCATGCCCGGTTTGTAATGCAATACGCGCAAGGGCTGTCTGGGTTCTTTTGCCGCATTCAGATCTGCCGCCTCCAATGCCTTCTCAATGTGCAGGGATCGCTTCTGTCCGTTTTTATCCATTCTGTCATAGTCATACAGACGATAGGTCAGGTTACTGTTCTCCTGAATCTCCGCGATCAATGCGCCTGCGCCGATGGCATGGATCGTACCGGATTGGATGAAAAAGACCTCATCCTTCTTAACCGGTACACGCTGCAAATATCTGCTCACCTTTCCTTCTTCTATCGCTTTACGCAGCACATCTTTTTCCACCGGTTGCTTCAGCCCATAGATCAGTGACGTGTCCTTTGCCGCATCGAGAACATACCACATTTCCGTCTTTCCCAACTGCCCGTTCTCATGCTTCCGTGCATACTCGTCCGTCGGATGTACCTGGACAGACAGATCCTGTTTTGCGTCAATCAACTTGATCAGGATCGGCAACTCTCCTTTTCGACACAGCTCATGCACCTCTGCCGGATGGGTTCCCAGAAATTCCGGATGCGCATGCAGCACCTCCGTCAGACTTTTCCCCTCATATTCACCGGAAACCACAAAGCTGGGACCGTCCGAGTGTGTGGAACACTCCCATGTTTCCGCTAACGGGCTCATATCAATACCCTTTGTAAATTCGTCATTCAGTCTGCTGCCTCCCCACAGATAATCCTTTGCGGAGGGACTCAGCATAAACGGTTTTCTCAATATTCCACCTCAAACTTCTGCTTGTCCTGTACACTGATCTCTTTCCCCAGCTGCACTTCCATCAGCTTTAGCTCTGTATCCGCTATCACCGTATGCCTACAGCCGGCACTCATGGTCACCACGTCACCGGGCTTTACGCTTTGCTCCATGCCGTCCACAATGGTCTTTCCCTGGCCGCTGATCACCACCCACACCTCATCACGGTTTTTATGACTGTGATAATTCATGGAATGTCCGGCATTTAATGTCACTTTAATGGTCATGGACTCTTTCTCCACATCCAGCACCTTGAAGCTGCCCCAGCTTTTTTCGGCAAACATGATCTGCTGATCGATCTCGTCCACATAGGGCTTGATATAGGAACTCTGCTCCTTATCGGAAACCAGGATTCCCTCCGGGCTTGCTGAGATCACCACATCATGCAGTCCCATGGCCAACACCGGCACATCCATCTCATTGATGATGTGCACGCCGCTGCACTTTTCATTCAGGATACCTTTCCCTACCACATTTTCGCCCATGGCCTCTGTCAAGGTATTCCACGTACCCAGATCCTTCCACTGCCCGGCAAACCGCATGACCTGAATTTTGTCTTCCTTTTCCACCACCGCATAATCAAACGAAATTTTGGTCAGCGTCTCATACTTTGCAAACAGATCTTCATAATCTGTAAAATCAATCAGTTCATGGGCTTTGTTCAAAACATACCGGAGCTTATACGCAAACACGCCTCCGTTCCAAAGCGCGCCCTGCGCGATATATTCCTCCGCCACCGCAGCCGTAGGCTTCTCCTTAAACGTCTTCACACCGGCAGTCTGCGCTTCACTCTCGGGAATGATATATCCATACTTTTCACTGGGGTATGTGGGCTCGATCCCCATGAGCACAAGATTGGCTTCACCTTTATCGGCCTGCTCCGCCAATCCTTTTAATGCCTGAAAATAATCCGTTTCCACATAGGGGTCCACCGGACATACCACCACAGCTTCCTCCGGATCTACCCCCATCACATCCACCAGATAAGCTGTGGCCAGCGCAATGGCCGGAAAGGTATCCCGCCTGCAGGGCTCCACGCTGATCCCCACATCTTGGCCCAATTGATTGTGGATTGCCGACACCTGTGTCTTACTGGTAGCAATCGTCACAACGGCGTCCGCATCCACTGTCTTGATCTGACGGTAGACACGCTGCAGCATAGACTCATAGGAGCCATCCTCTTTCCGAAAGATTTTGATAAACTGCTTGGATCTGACGTCATTGGAAAGAGGCCAGAGCCTTTTCCCCGATCCCCCGGACAACAATACAATATTCATCCTTCTACCTCTCTGCTCTCATGGGATTGTTCAGGAAGTCCTCATAACTCAGCCGAATCCCTTCCTCCAGCTCGGTCTTATAAGTCCAGCCGAGCTTCGTCGCCTTACTCACATCCAGAAGCTTTCTGGGCGTGCCGTTGGGTTTGGAAGTATCCCACTCTATCTTCCCTTCATAGCCGATCACCTTCGCCACCAGCTCTGTCAGCTCTCTAATGCTCAGTTCTTTGCCGGTACCGGCGTTCACGGTTTCATTTCCGCTGTAATGATTCATCAGGAACACACATAGATTCGCCAGGTCATCCACATAGAGGAACTCCCGCAAAGGACTGCCGTCCCCCCAGCAGGTAACGGATTCCTTCCCCTCAACCTTCGCCTCATGGAACCGTCTGATCAGGGCCGGCAGCACATGGCTGTGGGTCGGATGATAATTGTCATTGGGACCGTAGAGGTTCGTAGGCATCACACTGATATAATCTGTACCGTACTGTCTGTTCAGAAATTCGCAGTATTTCAATCCGGAGATCTTCGCCAACGCATAAGCTTCATTGGTCTTCTCCAACTCACTTGTCAGCAGACAGCTCTCCGGCATGGGCTGCGGCGTCATACGGGGATAGATACAACTGCTGCCGAGAAATTCCAGCTTCTTACACCCGTTCTGCCAGGCGGAATGGATCACATTCATCTCCAATGTCATATTCTCATACATAAAATCCGCCAGCGCCTCGGAATTCGCCACGATCCCGCCTACCTTTGCCGCTGCAAGAAAAACATACTCCGGCTTTTCTTCCGCAAAAAACTGTTCCACCTCTGCCTGTCTGCACAGATTCAGTTCCGCGTGTGTCCGGGTCACCAGATTGGTGTATCCCTGTCGTTCCAATTCCCTGACGATTGCAGATCCCACCATTCCCCGGTGTCCTGCCACATAAATTTTTGCATTCTTTTCCATCATTTTACAATTCCCTTTTCCAAATATTCCGCAAGATTCATTCTGATATGTTCCTCGGCTCTCTCCACAGCCACTTTCTCCATATCATGTTTTACCATCAATTCCACAAGCTGCTCAAAGCTGGTCTTGGTAGGATTCCATCCAAGTTCCGTCCTGGCCTTGGTGGGGTCGCCCCATAAGTTGACCACATCAGTCGGCCGGTAAAAATCAGGCGACACTTCCACCAAAGTTCTCCCCGTGGCCTTGTCAATTCCCTTTTCTTCCATCCCTTCTCCCTGCCACTCCAGCTCAATTCCTGCATAGTGAAATGCAAGTGTGGCAAATTCCCGCACGGAGTGCTGTACGCCGGTAGCGATCACAAAATCCTCCGGCTTATCGTTCTGAAGGATCAGCCACATACATTCCACATAATCCTTTGCATAACCCCAATCCCGCAGACTGCTCAGATTTCCCAGATACAGTTTGTCCTGCTTTCCCTGGGCAATTCTCGCCGCCGCCAACGTGATCTTTCTGGTCACAAAGGTCTCTCCGCGCCGCTCAGATTCATGGTTGAACAGAATACCCGAACAGCAGAACATATCATATGCCTCGCGGTATTCTTTCACGATCCAGTATCCGTACTGCTTCGCCACCGCATAGGGGGAATACGGATGAAACGGGGTGTTTTCATTCTGCGGCACCTCTTCTACTTTACCGTACAGTTCGGAAGTACTTGCCTGGTAGATCCGGCAGGTTTTCTCCAAGCCGCATACCCGCACCGCTTCCAGCACTCTCAGCACACCGGTAGCCACCACATCGGCCGTATATTCCGGCACATCAAAAGACACCTGTACATGGGACTGTGCCGCCAGATTGTAGATCTCATCCGGTCTCACCTCGCTGATCAGTTTCACCAGACTGATGGAATCTCCCAGGTCACCGAATTTCAAATGAAAGTGTGCCATGCCCTCCAGATGTGCGATGCGCTCTCTGAAATCCACGGACGATCTACGGATCATTCCGTACACTTCATATCCTTTTTCCAGCAAAAACTCTGCCAGGTAAGATCCGTCCTGACCAGTCACGCCTGTGATCAAAGCCTTTTTCATCTTTTTCCCTCCGCTTTTCATTTATTTTAACCATTTTATAAAAAAATCCGATGCAACGGAATGCATCGGATTGACTTTCACTTGCACAATATTGACTTTTCAAGCAACCGCTTAATTACCTGTTTTCCACTGCCTTCTGTACGCGCTGGGCGTGATCCCTTCCACCTGTTTGAACAGGCGGCTGAAATAGTTTGCCTCACCGATGCCGCACTTGATCCCGATCTCCTCCACGGATGCCTCCGTAAACCGAAGCAGTTGTTTCGCTTTCGTGATCTTCAACTGCTGAAGATAGGTATTGATTGAGACACCGTATTGCTCCTTAAACACCCGCGTCATATAAAACTTATTGATATAAAAAAGCTCTGCCAGCTGATCCAACGAGATTCTCTCCGTGTAATGTCCGTCCAGATAGGTCTTCAGATCTGCAAGACTCCTGCCTCTGTTGCCGGCCTCCTCCGGATTCCAGGATTCCGCCATGAGCAGCACCAGCAACTCGCTCAGCCCGCTGTTGATCTTCATATCTTTGATATAATCATTGGAATCCGCCATATGAAAAATACTGTCATGCAGCGCCAGAAACTGCTCCGGATCCGCCGGGCGAAAAACCGGCTTGCCGCCTCTGTTCCGATATTTTTCATACACTGCCTGCATGGTGTTTCCGTTGAAATGGATCCAGGCCAGAGACCATAGTGCTTCTTCCGAAGTTGTATGGGAATAGGAACCCGCACAATTGATGAAAGCACATTCCCCCGCTTCCAGCCGGTATGTGCAGTTCTCATATACCAGATTTCCTGCTCCCTCCGTCACTATGAGCAGCAAAAAGGAATCCAGATTGCTCCGTCTGGAGGTATGCGCCTGCTTTGCCTGCAGCCTGCCGATCTCCTGCAGATACAGCAGGGAATTTTTCGCAAAGGCTGACGGCGTATACAGGATACGGTCAGACCGCACCACGGAATTTTTTTGATCGGTAAAGAAATCCTTATTCATGCTTGGCCTCTTTTTTCAGGCGGCTCATATGCTCCCTGATCTTCTGTTCGTACCCGTTGCCCGTAGGTTCATAGAATTCGTTTCCTTTTAATTCATAAGGCAGATACTGCTGCTCCACATAGTGATTCGGATAATCATGAGCGTACTTATAACCGATGCCATGTCCCAATTTTGCCGCCCCCTTATAATGTGCATCCTGCAAATGGGTCGGAATGGGAAGATTCCCGCTCTTTGCCACCTCCGCCATGGCCCGGTCAATGGCCACACAGCTGGCATTGGATTTAGGCGCACACGCCACATAGGCGGCCGCCTGCGACAAGATGATCTGCGCCTCCGGCATGCCAACCCGTTCCACCGCCAGCGACGCATTTGTGGCAACCACGAGCGCCTGTGGGTCGGCATTTCCCACATCCTCCGACGCACAGATCATGATCCGCCTTGCGATAAACGTCACACTCTCCCCCGCATACAGCATCCGCGCGAGATAATACACCGCCGCGTCCGGGTCCGATCCCCGCATGCTCTTGATAAAGGCAGAGATGGTGTCGTAATGATTGTCCCCGTTTTTGTCATATCGGACTGCCCGCTTCTGAATACATTCCTGCGCAACCTCCAATGTGATATGGATCTTACCGTCCGCACTACGCTCCGTGGTCATGATGCCCAGTTCAATAGCATTCAGCGCATGTCTGGCATCTCCGCCGGAGATGTCCGCCAAAAACTCCAACGCCTCCTCATCGATTTCAGCCTGATAGCTGCCCATGCCGCGTTCTTCGTCATAAACCGCCTTTTTCAAAAGCTCTTTGACCGCTTCTTTCGGAATCGGTTTCAATTCAAAAATGATGGATCTGGAGATCAACGCGCCGTTCACCTCAAAATAGGGATTTTCCGTGGTCGCACCGATCAGAATGACCGTACCGTCCTCCACAAACGGCAGCAGATAATCCTGCTGACTCTTGTTAAAGCGATGGATCTCGTCGATAAACAGGATCGTGCGCTTTCCGTACATTCCCTGCACGTCCTTTGCCTTTGCCACAACCTCCTCCATGTCTTTCTTGCCGGCAACGGTGGCATTGATCTGGGTAAACTCCGCGCTGGTGGTATTCGCGATTACTTTGGCCAGGGTCGTCTTTCCCGTACCGGGCGGCCCGTAAAAAATGACTGAACTGATCTTGTCCGCCTGAATAGCGCGATACAGCAGCTTGTCCTTCCCGATAATATGCTCCTGCCCCACCACCTCGTCCAGGGTGCGGGGACGCATCCGCGCCGCCAGCGGCGACTCTTTCTCCATATTGGTACTTCTCATATATTCAAACAAGTCCATGATAACTCTCTCCTGATTCTAAGACGTATTAAGCAAATCAGTATTTTCTGTTATCATATCACGCGCCCAAGGGAAAGTCAAAGTCAGTCAAACAAAATCTCGTCCACCGTAACAAAGGTATACCCTTCCGCCTGCAGGGCATCCACCACCTGCAGAGCCGCCGTCACCGTGGACTCATAATAGTCATGCATCAGGATAATATCATTTTCCTTTACATGTCCCACGATCCGGCCGGTGACACAGGACACATTATGAGAGCACCAGTCCAGCGGATCCACCGTCCAAAGTACCGGAAACAGATTCAGTTCCTTTTCAAAACTCTTGTCCCAGCTGCCGTACGGTGGCCGGACGAACAGTGTCTCCTCCCCGGTGATCTCCCGGATGACCTCATTGGTCTGTGCCAGTTCCCGCTGAAACGCTTCTCTGTTATCCTTGCGAAGCTGGATATGACTGTAGGTATGATTGCCGATAAGATGTCCCTCCTCCTGCATCCGCTTTATTACCTCCGGATGCAGCGCTGCATGTTCCCCCGTGACAAAAAACGTCACCTTCACGCCGCGCTCCTGCAATCCATCCAACAGCTGTTCCGTATAAAATGGATGAGGACCGTCATCAAAAGTCAGTGCAATCTTTTTGATTTCCTGGTCCGGGGACTGCCCCTTCCGATTTTCCGCTGCCTCTCCGGATGTGGCGATCACCCCTGCATCTTCTGCCTTTTGCAAGGGTACGCCAATTATAAAAAGCGACAATCCGATCAGTATACTCATCACCAACAGGATCATCGCCGTTTTCATTTTCTTTATTTTGTTCATACTGCACCATTGTCTGCCCTGTCACTACAAGCTTATGATGCCGCCTTACGCCTTATGCACGTGTGTATGCTCTTACCACGCAAACTCCATGTGTTCCAGATAGAGCGACTCAAAATCCGGATGCTCTGCCAGATTTAACACTTTGGTCTCCCCCGGCTGCAACCGCTTTTCTATCCTTTCTGCGGTTTGTTCCTTCTCTTTCAGCAGCTCCCGCCCCAAACGCAGCGCACCTGCTAACGCAGTGTTCCCGCCCGAAATCGTTTTGGCTGCCAGCTCCCTGGGTAACAGCCCAATACACGCTGCATCCTCCGGCTTCAGATAATAGCCAAAGCCTCCTGCCAGGATTACCCTGTCTACGCCGGCATAATCGTCCGCCCCCTCGCCGTCAGACTGCTCGGACACAAGACCATATTCCTTCAACAGGATCCGGATACCGGCTCCAATCGCCCCTTTCGCCAGCTGCACCGCCCGGACGGCCTCCTGCGTGACATGCACATCTCCAATCAGAATACCGCTGTCAAAATAAGGCTCCGCCAAAAGACCTGTCTCATCCATCAGATCTGCCTTGCGCAGTCCGGCAAGCAGATGCACCATATCCGCTCCCCAGATTCCACGGTTCACACCGCCTTCAAAAGCCGGACCTGCTGCGGTTGCACAGGCAATCTGTCGTTCGCTGTTTCCCAACACCATCTCACCGTTGGTTCCCAGATCGATCAGCAGTGTGACTTCCTCCCGCTCTTTCAGACCGCAGGCATACATACCCGCCATGATATCGCCGCCCACAAAAGCCGACAATCCCGGAAAAACAAAGGTTCTTACCCCTGCGATCTCCGTCTCCTGTGCCTCCAGATGTCCGGCGGCAAAAGGGGCATGCCCCAGTTCCTCCGTATCATAGCCCAGCAGCAGATACCCCATCGTGGTATTGCCCGCCAGCACCATAAAAAGCGTTTCCTCCGGGCGCAGCTTCGCCTGAAATTCCGCAAGACCTTCTTCCAGTTTCCCGATGACCATATTTCTCATAATCTGCGCCGCGTCCGCATCCATGCCGTCCGCCGCATTTCGCACCGCATCCTGCGCTGCCTGTATCCGTGAGAGCACGTCCGCACCGTACCGCACCTGCGGATTGACACAGGAAAACTCCGCCTCCACGCTGCCATCCGCAGCATAGAGCTGCATCGCGATGGTTGTGGTGCCGATATCCGCCGTCACCAGCCGCATGCCTTCGGTTTGTTCCGTGTACACAAAAGGTTCCACAGCCGCCCCAGGCCCCAGCGTTTCTGATCCGGTCATCACCACGCGCAGTTTCTTCTGCGTCGCCTCATCCGTCAGACACCTTCCGCAGCCGATGCAGATCTGACACCTTGTGCCTATTCTGTTTTCCATGCCATATGCTATGCTGTTTTCCGCTCCTGCCATTCCCAACTCCCTGCACGGTCCTCACACAAACTGATTTTGCTTCTCATCGTAATGATAATCAATCGCAGCAAGACGGTCTACGATCTGCTGTCTGTCCGCATCCAGATCATCGCACATCGCATCCAGACTTCCATAAAAATCTCTCAGCTTCAGATTCACAAAACTGAGCAACATTACCGGATCTGTCGGCATTTTCCTCACTCCTCTCCGCTGCCCTCTATTGTAGTCTATTTTCCGACAGAAATCCATTCTTTTGTTTACATTTTTGATTTTTCTATTGTAAAATAGGGATGAAATAAATACTCCTATCGACATGACCATATGACATCCGGGGGACGATAACATGCTGAAATACTTAAAAAAATACTGGATATTTTGCGTTCTGGCACCGCTCTTTATGGTGGGTGAGATCAGTATGGACCTGATCCAGCCTCATATGATGGCGACCATTGTGGACGAGGGCGTTCTGAAACAGGACCTGCGCGTAGTTCTGGACGAAGGAATCCGCATGATCCTGTTGGTTCTGTTCGGCGGCTTCAGCGGCGTCATGTGCGGTGTGTTCGCAAACCTGGCTTCCCAGCAATTCGGGAACGACCTGCGCAAGGATCTTTTTGCCAGGATCATGAACCTTTCCTTTGAACAGACCGACCGCTTTTCCACCGGCTCCCTGATCACCCGTCTGGTCAGTGATATCACACAGATCCAACAGCTGGTCACGCTGTCCGTACGCGGTGTGGTGCGCAGTTCCATCATGTTTGCCGGCGGTATCTTTATGCTGTACCTGCAATCTCCCCGCTTTGCGCTGGTGGCAGCCTGTGGGCTTCCGTTTATCTTATTTTTTGTCGTGTTCTTCTTAAAAAAAGCATCCCCTCTCTTCGCTGTGGTACAGCAGAAACTGGACGATGTGAACCACTGTCTGCAGGAAAACATTGCCGGTGCCAGAGTGGTGAAAGCCTATGTCAAAGAAGCCTATGAACTGGTTCATTTTGACCGGACCAATGACGCACTCTGCAGCATCAATCTGCGGGTACAGACACTGCTTGCTTTCATGGCGCCCTGCATGAATATTGTGCTGAACCTCTGCATCGTCGCGATCCTCTATGTGGGCGGATACACAATCCGCACGGGCGGCGATATGACTTCCGGTCAGATCATGGCAGCTCTGACCTACATTGCCATGATCCTGCACAGCGTCACTTTCATGGCCAATATTTTTCAGACCTTCACCCGCGCCAGAGCTTCCGTGGACCGGGTAAATGAAGTGCTGAAATGTGAAGACACACAAGCTTCTGCACTTGCAGAGCACAGGATTACAAAGGGTAATGACGAGGCGGAATTTCGATTCGAGTCTTTGGAATTTTCCCATGTTGCCTTCTCCTATCCCGAAACCACCGAGCAGGTGCTCTCCGACATCTGCCTTACGATCAAAAAAGGGGAAACGCTGGGCATCATCGGTGCTACCGGCAGCGGCAAATCCACTCTGGTGAACCTGATCCCCCGCTTCTATGATGTGACGGAAGGACATATCCTGTTAAACGGCAGAGATCTGCGGGAATACCCGTTGCAGGACCTGCGCAGTCATATCGCCATCGCCATGCAGAAAGCAGAACTTTACTCCCGTACCATTGCGGAAAATATCCGGTGGGGACGTGGGACCGCCGATCCCTGGGACATCAAATCCGCGGCGGAGATTGCCCAGGCTGACGACTTTATCTGCCGTGCCCAGGAGGGTTATTACACCCTTGTCACCGAGGGCGGGCATTCCCTCTCCGGCGGTCAGAAGCAGCGCATTTCCATCTCCAGAGCCATTCTGAAGGATGCGCCTCTGCTGATTTTTGACGACACCACCAATGCACTGGATCTGCAGACGGAAAGCCGGTTGTATCAGGCGCTGAACGCCGCCTGTCCGGACACCGCCAAAGTGATCGTGGCACAGCGGATCGCCTCGATCCGGAATGCGGATCACATTATTGTGCTGGATGGCGGACAGATCGTTGCAAACGGCACCCATGAAGAACTGTTACAGACATCAGACATTTATCGGGATATCTACAATTCCCAGCTGAAGGAGGGTTGAGCAGATGGATCAGACAAAAGACGTAAAAAACGGTCTGCCCGCAGGATTTGAAGCCGGCGGCGGAAAGTCTTACCAATTTAAAAGTCAGAACGCTGCCGGCAATGCCGCCCCTACCGTGAATTTCAACGGCAGACGCCGCGGCGGTCCCGGTGCGGCGTTTGCCCAGCCTGTGGAAAAAGCCAAGGACGCCTCCCATACCATGAAGCGCCTGGCAGCCTATCTGCGGGCCGAAAAACTGCTTCTGCTGGGACTTCTGTGCTGTGTGATTCTGGTCACGCTCACCGCCCTCGCAGCACCTGCACTGCAGGGTGACGGTATTGACCTGATCCTGGCGAGAAACTGGAATAAACTGAACCCTTTACTGATCAAACTCTTTGCAGTCTATCTGGTCAGCACCCTCTGTACTCTGGGCCAGACTTATCTGTCCGCCCATTTGAGCCAGCGGATCGTACGCCGGATGCGACATGATTTATTTGAAAAAATAGACAACCTGTCCATTCCCTATCTGGACACCCATTCCGGCGGAGACCTGATGAGCCGCATGACCAACGATGTGGAAAATATCTCCACCTCCATCTCCCAGAGCATGGGGTCGCTGTTTTCCGGCGTACTGACCATCATCGGCACTGTTGCTTTGATGTTCCGTTACTGCTGGCAGCTCACTTTGATCACGATGGTCACAGTGGTCATCACCGTGTTTGTGACGAAACAGATGTCTACCGTCATGCGCAAGGTATACCGGAAGCGCTCACAGGTCCTGGGACAGCTGAACGGGCATGCCGAGGAAATGATCACCGGCTACCGCTCCATCGTGGCCTACAACAAACAGGAAGATGTGATAGACGAGTTCAACAAGACCTCTGACGAACTCACCAAAGTCAGCATCCGTGCTGAGATCCTGGGTGGCTCCATGGGACCTCTCATGAACTGCATCTCCAATATCGGTTTCGTGATCGTATCGGCATTCGGCGGTTATTTTGCGCTAAAGGGTCTGATCACGGTGGGCGTGATCTCCGCTTTCATCATTTATGCAAAGCAGTTCTCCCGCCCCATCAATGAGATTGCCCAACTCTACGGCAGCCTCCAGACCGCCGTGGCCGGCGCGGAACGGATCTTCGAACTGATGGATCAGCCAAATGAGGATAACAGCGGTGACCGGGAACTCTCCGACGTCAAAGGCGAGATCATTTTCCGTGATGTGAATTTTTCCTACGTGCCGGGCACACCTGTTTTACAGGATTTTAATCTCACCGTAAAACCCGGCCAGAAGATTGCCCTGGTGGGCGCTACCGGCAGCGGCAAGACCACCGTGGTCAACCTGCTTATGCGTTTCTATAGATTGGACTCCGGCGAAATCCTCATCGACGGCGTCAACATTCAGCATCTGAAGCGGGATTTTCTGCGCCACAATACAGCCATCGTGTTACAGGATACCGTGCTGTTCACTGACACCATAGAAAATAACATCAAATACGCCAATCCGGAGGCTTCCGAAGAAGCCCTCCTGCACGCAGCACAGATGAGTAACTGTCACCGCTTCATCAAGCGGCTCCCCCATGGATTTCAAACCTTGCTGATCCAGGCCGGCGCCCATCTCTCCCAGGGACAAAGACAGCTTCTCACCATTGCCCGTGCCGTGCTGGCCGATCCGAAGATCCTGATCCTGGACGAAGCCACTTCCTCCGTGGATACCCGAACGGAGAAAAATATCCAGGACGCTATGGTCAAGCTGATGCAGAACCGCACCAGCCTCATTATCGCCCACCGCCTCTCTACCATTCAGGATGCGGATAAAATCGTAGTGATGGATAAGGGGCGCGTGGTAGAAATGGGCAATCATCAGGAATTGCTGGAGAAAAAGGGAAGCTATTACGATCTGTATATGACACAGTTTGCGGGCAGCGCCACTTAAGTGGTTTGCCCGCAATTATAAGGTTTCTTTTCTATTCCCGGATGCAACGCATGGCAAAGTTTACGGATTCCCCTGCTCTCTTTCTTTTTATAATAAATATTTATTGGTTGAAATATCTTGACCGAATGGTCCTATCATCAGACAATTATTCATCGTTAGATCTTTTGTACATCAGAAAACTCAGATATATTACTCTTCTTTGGTTTCCACATCTACAGCTTCACATGTGTCGTAGATGGCTGCAATCTTGTCTACGTCTTCGTTCAGGAATTCTGCGATTTCAGACACAGTACGTCCCTTGGCTTTGTTCCGGCGAACCAACTCAACTATATGATCTGCTTTGCCGGCCTTATATTCATCCCACATCATCTCTTCAAACAACATGTACCTGCTCCTCATCTCGCGGTCAGACTTGATCTTGTGGATTGAGTGCTGGAACCGCCGATCCGTTCCTGCCCTTGGTGCTCAGAAAAATGGTATGCGTCCCATCCTCATACTCCGCCTCCGGCATCTCCTTCAGCTTCATCTGCGCCGTATACTGATACTTCCCACCCCCGAAGGGATCGAAGTCACAGATGAAGATCACAAAGCTGTCCGGCAGATCTTCGTACTCCATGCCCGCCAGCATTAACTCCACATCGATCTGTCCGTGGTAATACCTAGCCCGTTTTAAAATCTTTCGGTTGAGCACCTGCATTTCGACGTTGTACCGAGTATTCTCCTCGTCCTCGCAAAACACATCGAGTCGTATCCCTTTCTGCTCCGGGTGGTAAACAATACTCTTCTCATAACTGATCTCCACACGCTGAATGTCCTTACCGAGAAGACAGCTTAAGAATGCCTTGCTGTTGTCCCCGTCCATCATCGCCGCAGCAAAAAGGAAGTTGTCCTTGATCGTCTATTCCTGTAATGTTTTCTTTGTCATACATCGTTTCCTCCTCCACAGAGGAATCCGCAAATTAATTATATGGCAATTTATGATAACAAGCCAATGGCAAATTTAAGCAATATACATACCATCAACGGTATTAATTGTTTTCTTTCACAATCCCATATACCAAAGCATCCGAATATGTTCCATCATGACGCAAATAATATTCCTTAAATCTTCCTTCATAAGTCATTCCGCATTTCCTCATAACTGCACCCGAAGCAGGATTATCTATGTCATGCTTTGCCATAATTCTGTGCATTCCCACTTCTTCAAATAAAAATGCAATAACCGATGCCAATGCTTCACTGGTAATACCTTTATTCCAAAAATCATAGCCAATGCAATATCCCACCTCGCAGTTATTGCGCAAATTATCTATCGCCATCACAGAAATACTACCTATCATCTTACCTTCATATTCGATTGCCCAATGATATGTGCTCTCATTTTCATAGTCTTTAATGACCATCTCTAAAAATGGGATTATGTCTGAAGCTTTACTGTATGTCGTCCATGACAAATACTTTGTCACTCTTTCATCGCCGGCATAGTGTTCAAACATTTCCGCTGCATCTGACAATCTATACCTTCTAAGTAACAGTCTATTTGTACGAATCTCTTTTGTTCCTTTATGAATTATCATATTTCTGCCTTTCCTTTTCAAGCATTTATACCGCTTTATCTGAATAGGGAACTTGATTTCCTCACTTTTTATTATAGCATGGTATGACAGTTTTCCAAAAGTTTTTCTTGTGAGACCATCTTTCTCTTGAATTCCAGCCCCTCATACACCCGCACCGGGTTTCCCCGCACGATCTTGTAATGCTCTGCCCAGGCCTGATTGGTCTGCTTTGCGATTGCGCTCTCATCCAGCGTATCATCCACTTCCTCTGCCTCCGGGATCACACTCACATCCACATACCAGTTTTTACGCTTGTGTCCGGAGCGGAAGGGGCTCTTGCAGATCCATAGCATTGTCCCCTCCAGACCTGACAGGTCTTTGGATGTTTCAAACAGGATAGAATGATAGCAGCCGTCCGGTCGTCCTTTCCGCGCTGAAAGCAGCATGATATCCGAATATTCCACTTTTAACGCTTCATAGATTCCACACACGGCTCTCTGATATTCCTCCGGTCCCTGACCGGCACTGATCTGTAGGATCATTTTCGATGCTCCCCCTTTCTTCTCCCTTCTTTCCGCTGCAACGCTTCTTTTCCGCTTCCGGCTTTAAAGCAATATACCGGCTTCAGCACCTCCGTCACTTCCACCGTCTCCTGCACTGCATCCAGGATCTGCTCCAATCCCCGATACGCAAAGGGCGCCTCGTCCAAGGTATCTGCGCCGACACTGGTGGTATAGATTCCTTTCATTTCCTGCTTAAATGCAGCCACTGTATAGTGATTTTTCACTTCATCCCTGCGCAGTATCCTGCCGGAACCATGAGGCGCCGATTCATTCCAATCTGCATTCCCCTTGCCAATTCCAAAGAATACACCATCACGCATGTTGATGGGAATGATCACTTCCTCGCCTTTCTTTGCAGAAATGGCACCTTTTCTGAGAATATACACGCTCGACATCAGAGATTCCTGCTCGCGTTCATGTAACGCCGATACAGCGTTTTCCGTCTTGTCTGTCTGCATAACTGTTATGATCTCTTCCACATAATTGTGCACAGAAGAAAAACGCTCCTCCTCTTTCCACTTCATTCCTTTCGCAATCTCCTGCAGAATGATCTCCCGATTGAGCGCCGCATACTCCTGCACGGTTTTTACATCTGTCAGATAAGCTTCCATCAGTTCCTCCTCCAGATAGGTCATGGGATGCGGAACAGACTCTCCTCTTTCCTTCAACCGCCTCGTGCCCTGTTCCACATAGTATTCTGTCACCGCTTTCCCCAGATATCTGCTGCCTGTGTGCACTGTGACCCAATAGGCGCCGTCTATACTCTGATCCACCTCAATAAAATGATTGCCGCCTCCCAGTGTACCAAGACTTAAGACCGCTCTGTCATAGCGCACACTGTCACCGGCAAGCAGTTTTTCAAAAGCAAATCCGGTCGTCATTCTATGGGGTTTCTGTCGCAGCGCAAAACCTGCCGGAACACACTCTCTGACCACCCGGTCCAGCTTTTCGAACTCTATATGTTTCACCGACACTCTCATACAGGACACACCACCTCCGCATATTTCCCTTTGATAATCTCCATATCTTATTTCCTTTCCTGGCAACGAATTTTTTCGCTATAAGTTTTATGCCTAAAATTCGCTGCTAAAAAAGGGTACAAAAAAGACACCTCAAAGAGGTGCCACATCATCCAACCTGATCCACGCTTACGGAATCATTCCATACTTTACATACTGACAGAAAGGATTGCATGATCATACCCTTTGACTACTGTTTCCATGATTCTGTTTTCGATGTTCTTCTTTGTCTGTGTCATCACGATCAGCTCCTTTCCTAGACAGCCATCACCGGGACCATAAAAGTATCCCGGCAATGGCTGCATCTTCACGCATTCTTTGTATCAATCACTCGTAGATTGGCTCGAAATCCTCCGGACCATGTCCGCACAACGGACATGAGAAATCTGCCGGAAGTTCGCTGCCTTCATAGACATAATTGCAGATCTTGCAGCGCCAGCCCACAATCTTTTTCTCCGCTTTGGACTGAGATGCATCAGCTTTTGGAATCTCAGCTTTGGGCTTCACCTTGGACTGATAGTCCGCATAGGTAAGGGGCGTATTCTCACTCAATACCTTGGCGTCCACCACTTCCGCAATGAACAGGGTATGACTGCCCAGATCATGGCTTTCCATCACTTTGCCGCTGATCACAGCACAAGCCTGCCAGTTCAGATAAGGCGCTCCGTTGACATCTACAGGACACTGGAGATTCGCAAACTTGTCCACGTTTCTGCCGGACTGAAATCCAAAATGCTGGATTGTGTAAAAATTGCAGGTACTGTCCAGCAGAGTCAATGCAAATACTCCGCTCTCTTTGATCAAGTCACAGGTATAGTTCGCATTGATCACCGAAATCGCAATCCTCGTGGGACTGTTTGCCACCTGAATACCTGTATTGGTAATACAGCCGTTCACCTTGTCTCCGCACTTTGTAGAAAGCATGAACACACCGTAACTGAGGTTGTAAAGCGCTTTCTTGTCCATACAATGTCCTCCTTGCAAATCTTATTTTCCGTATAGGTCTGCCTTATCCGCAAACATCTACGCACTGACAAAAACCGCATCTTTCAACCTCTTGATGTCAGCCTCAGCCAGATTCATGCGAACCTGAAGTAACTCATGCTCCTCTTTATACTTTAAGGCCTCTGTCAGCTTTCTGTTCAGATCCAAATGCCCTTCTGCAATCAGTTTAATATTACGATCCACCTCGTTTTCAAGCGTAAGCTGCATCCTCTTCATATCAGTTTCTAATACACCTACCTTGGAGTCCAGCGAATCCACCTTCGTTTCCAGAGAATCCACCTTCGTTTCCAGGGAATCCACCTTCGTTTCCAGAGAATCCACTTTCGTTTCCAACGAGCCTACCCTTATCTTCAGCTCGCGCACATCACTTCCAACTATTTCGAGTTTGTCAAGAATCAATTTGGTTTCTTCTGTCATTTCAATTATCTCCTTTCTGTGATTCAACTGTTTGTTTCATCCTGAGTGTTCCTTCACACTCCTGTCGTTATCTTTAGAATGGAGTTATACGCAGAACCAAATCGACTCCGGTCCCGGTCTTGTCTTTTGTGCAAAAGAGCTGTAGTGCAAAGTACTTTTTAGCCAAAATATCTCTTGAGCAGTCCCTCAAACGCCTTACCGTGCCTTGCCTCGTCGCGAGCCATCTCATGAACGGTGTCATGGATTGCGTCAAGATTTGCTGCTTTCGCGCGCTTTGCCAGATCAGTCTTGCCTGCGGTAGCGCCATTTTCCGCGTCCACTCTCATCTCCAGATTCTTCTTGGTGCTGTTTGTTACAACTTCACCCAACAGCTCTGCAAACTTCGCAGCATGCTCTGCCTCTTCAAATGCAGCCTTCTCATAGTACATACCGATCTCAGGATAACCCTCTCTGTAAGCCACACGAGCCATAGCCAGATACATACCAACCTCAGAACATTCGCCCTCAAAATTGGAACGAAGATCTTTCAGAATGTCCTCGCTGACACCCTGTGCCACGCCAACTACATGCTCGGAAGCCCATACCTTCTCCTCGGTCTGTGCAATAAACTTGTCAGCACCCACATGACAGATCGGACACTCAGCCGGCGCAGCATCTCCCTCATACACGTAACCACATACAGAACATACAAATTTCATTTTGAAACCCTCCTTTTATTTTGATTAAAATCTCCCAAAAGTTCTGTTTTATTTTACCATAAAACTTCCCATATGAAAATAAACAAAATGTTAAATATCAGAATTTTATTTCTAATCCAAAATGCTCGCCTCAAATTTGTCCAGATTCTCATAACCGTATAATCTGGCTGTATTTTCGATGGTCTGGCGTGCGATATTGATACCGGCCTGAAGGCATCCCACCACATGCTGACCGTAGAGCTGCAGCATCTTGTCCGAATAGGTGCTGATCTCCCCTCGCAGATAGGTCTCGTAAGAAGTATCCACAATACTGTCTTCATAGGTGTGCAGGGTTCTCGCATTGCCCGCCACCTTCGGATGCTCCTCGGCAAATTCCTCCATCATGCTCATCTGCACCGCCACGATCTGATCGATGATCACTTTCTGCTGTTTGGTCAGCTCCGGGAAATTCTCCGCCATCTCGCGGAAGCGCTCCGGTGTGGTACTCTCCATCATGCGGGCATATTTTTCCGTGATCAGATTGTGTCCCCTGCGATATTCTCTGTCAAAATCATAGAAATACTGCAGCAACATCGTCCGGTTCCAGGTCAGATACTGGCTCTTGCGCATCACGGAAAAAGTGGGCCAGTCGTTCTGACAATAGGCTCTGCCGCCCTCATTTTTCACCCTGTCAAAGGCCTCAAATTCCAGCTTCACAATGCGGTCAACCAGCTGCTCATCCGTATCCCCTGCCACGGACGCCTTTATCAAAAGTTCTTCTGTGTGCATATCCAGATAGCTGTCAATGTCACTGATGATACTGCGGGCATAGAGCGCCCTCGCCAATGCCTCCCCCAGCTGTTCCATCCGCTGGGTCCCATGCGCAAGCGCCGTCCGGTCGTCCTCCTGCAGACATGCATGCACTGCGCGAAGCAATCCGGTGATTTCCGTCTGCTGCACAGCTTCTGCATTTTCCAACTCCCTGCAGCTTCTGTACAGCCATTTATCATGAGGCGGATACACATTCCGCATATGATGCATCAGCCGCATGGCATGCCCCAGCGCTTCACTGAGCATCCGATCCGCTGTCAGACGATCCCCGCGCTCCAGCATACGCTTATAATTATACTCTCCGGTCTGGGCAAACTTCGCCGCATCCTCTGCGATCTTCAGATATTGAATCCGCTCAGGATATCCCGCCTTCAGTTTTTCTCTGAACGCAGTGAAAATTCCCTCGCCGTCTGCAAAGACCTCACCGTTCACCGCTGCCGCCAGCCCATAATCTTCCACTGTCTGCCAGTTGATACTCTCATAATCTGCAGCTCCCAAAAGCCTCCGATAAAAAGCAGATATGGTCTGCACCCCAAGGCGCCCTTCTCCCTGTGCGCTCACCGTGCGCTTATATCCCTCAAACTCCGCAGGCAGTCCAGCGTACATCTCCTCCAACTGCTCTCCGATCTCCCCATAAGTCTCTTCTGTCACCCAGATGCAGAAACCGGGACCCCAGTCATGATCCCTGGATGTCTCATCGTCATATCCAAAACAATCCGAGCCTTCCCCCACGAGTCCCACCGCGATCCGGTTCAGATAAGGTGCAAAGTCTCGCTCCAGAGCAGGTTTCCCATAGGTCTCATAATATCGTCTGCAAAGTGCCAACCCGCTGTTGTCCGATGTGTGATCCCCTGCCGGCCGCGCACTGTTCTCTGTCGGCTGCGCACTGTTTTCTGCAGATTGCACACCGTTTTCCGCCGCCTGTTTCGCCATTGCCTCCCTGCAGCGGTCCCTGTTCTCCTTCAACCTCTCATACTGACGGTTTCTGCCCAGACTGTTCTCCACAAGTTCCATGCCTTTTGAGAACAACGCCTCCGCCTCCTCAAATCGATTAAATTCAAACCGGCACATACCCAATGCGGAAAGCGCCGCACAGTAATGGGCATCAAACAGATTCCTCTTTTCAAACAATTCGATCGCCGTCTCCGCATAAGCAGCCGCCATGCCATAGCTTTCCGCCAAAACACAGGTGTTTGCCAGATTTGCATACGTGACGGCCGTCTCAAACCCGGCCTGATTCTGCTCACAGATTGCCAGCGCCCGCTTCAGATATTTTCCGGCAGCCGCATAATCCTTTAATTCCTGGTACAGCAGGCTCATATTGTTCAGAAGCCCCGCCATCCGCATATCGTCTTCCGGCATCTTCTGTTTATAGATTTCTTCCGTTATATGATAGTAATTCATGGACTTCTGGATTTCCCCAATGGATCGGTATCCATTCGCCGCATTTAACGTCGTCGTCGCATAGGGGATACTCCCCTCCAGTCCCAGCCGCTCCGCCGTCTGCAGCGCCTCCTCGATCACCCGGATCAACGGTTCCCGTTCCGATGTCTGCCTGTAATATCCGATCAACTCATTCAGGATCTGCAACTGTGCCGCTCCGTCGCCATTCTGCTTCGCAGCCTCTAAAGCCTGCAGCAAAAGCTGTTCCGCTTCCTTCGCCCTGTTCTCGTCAAACAGGTCATCCACTTTCTGCAGGATTGCGGAAACATCCAATTCACCCTGTCTTTCCTCTGTCATACGCCCCTCCGTCTTGTCCGCCCCGCGGGCTGTCTCACTCTCCACAAACCATGCAAAGGTTTCCCACATTCCGTCTGCGATCGATGTATACTCCACGCCAAGCTGTCGGAGTTTTGCGTCAGAATACAGTTCACTCTCCGCCCTGGTCAATGCAAACGGCAGAGGGATCTGTCTCTCCTCCACCTCTGCCACTGTCAGCTCAACCTTTTCTATCTTCCGCTGCGTAACCTGCTCCAGACACGCCACATAGCGCGCATAATCCATGATGTCGTCGCCGCACAGATTGAAAGCCTGATGATAGGCTTCTTCTCTCCCGCAAAGCTGCAGAAGAATTCTCGCCACATCCTTCACATACACCATCTGGAAAAAACCGTCCGCATCCTTCGGATACACGACCTGTCCCGCCCGCAGGATCCAGGTAAAAAACATACTTTCCCTGGGCGCATAATTGTCCGGTCCGTAAATGATGACCGGTCTGACCGAAGTTTCAGCAAACCCATACTCCTGCGCACAGGCTGTCAGTTCCTGCTCCAACGCCGCCTTCCCCAGAATATAGGCTCCGGCATCCCCGCCGAAATCCCTGGTTTCAAACGCTCCGCTCTCATCCAGTTCCGTCCCCAGACCACGCCTGTATACATCGCAGGTGCTGACAAAAATATACTGTTTGATCCGGTCTCCGAGTACCTCCGCAATGGTACGGATATCCCCCTGCTGATACGCACAGAAATCCACCACGGCATCATATTGCTTTCCATGCTCCGCTTCCGCGCTCTGCTGCATCTTTTGATTTTCAGCCCCCAAAAGCTCCTGCAGACGCATTTTGTCGTGTCTATCTGCGTGGAGTTCCCGCACGGCATTCCCGCGCTTCCATGCAGCCTGCCTGGTCCCGCGGTTCAATATCGTAACCGTATGCACATCCGCAGCCATTTCCACGAACGCCTTACCCAGGAAATAACTGCCTCCAATCACCAAAATATCCATCTTATTTTCCCCCAAAACATGCAAGAAAAACAAATGTCTGCTTCGCAGCCGCTTGTTTTTCTTTTGCATGTTTTATTGTATCATACCACAGGGGAAATCACAATCTTTTCACTGGAAATACATCGACATCGGTCCGCTTTTCCCGCCCTTGGATAAATAGTCCTCCGAAACAGCCGGCACATAATAAGCTCCATACTGCTTCAGTCCGTTTGCAAGCGCCTCCGATTCAAAAATATCCTCCGGAAGCTCCACATAAAAGCGATAATAGGGCAGATAATTCTCTTCCATACGGCTGTCCCGATAAACCAGTTGTGTCATCACAACCGCAGCTTCCCCTTGCACTGGATAAGGCACCGTCGTCAGATAATCTCCCGCAAGCAGCTTCTGTCTTGCCTCCTCCTCGGTAATGATCGGATAATCACCGATTTTTTCCGCAACAGCCAACGCATCCTGTATCCGGATACTCCGCAGCTTTCCTTCATCATCCAGGTTAAAATCTGCAGAATGAAAGTAATAATTCAAAAGCTGTTGTTCCGCATCCCCGGAAGCATCATAAACTTTATAGGTTCGCTGATACCTTCCATAAATGTCCCGATCCCCCTCCAAAGCGATCTCAGGCTGTGCAAACGCAAACAATTCGCTGTATTGCTCGATCAGATAAATTATGATCTTCCGCGCCTCTTCCTCCGTGGTCTCTTCCCCGGTAAAATGATATTGCTCCGGCAGCTCCATACCGTCTTGAAACACTACCCCGATCGTTCCGTCTATATCCGAGTAAATCCTCACTCCGTCTTCTTCTGCATAGATCCGGTATACTACGTGCGAAACCGTCTCCTGCCTGCGACTGTCTGTACTGATTCCCATGACTGCAGCCGCTCTTTCCAGCCGCTGCTGCATCTCTTCCGTGTCCAATCCGACAGGTATTCCTTTTGTGCTCAGGACACAACTTTTATTTTGGTATACCGGAAGGGTGGAGAACTCATTTTGTCCCTGCGCCAGCGGATCATATCTTCCCGCGGTCAGCTCCGATGCATCCCGGTAGATCAGTCCCTCAAATCCCATGCCATCCGACAGAAATTCTCCCAGCGTCAGCATAGGCAGCTCCTCTTTCCCATACAGATGACGATACAGCATTCCGCCTCCCACAAGCATACACAATACCGCCGCGATCACACTCAGTCGTAAGATCCATTGTTTTTGCACGCTTCGGGTGTCCTGCATTTCCCACGCTTCCAGCACAAACTCCTCCTGCACATCCCCCAATATCTCACAAAAAAGCTCCGTCGTCATAACGCAAATCCTCCCTTCTCCAGATGCCCTCGCAGTTTCTCCCGCAAACGATACAGCAGCGCAGATACCTGATTTTCATTCATCCCGAATTTCACCGCAATCTCCGCCACACTTTCAAAGTACCAGTATCGACGTAGAAAGATGCTCCTTTTTTCTGCAGAAAGCGTACTCAAAAACGCATTGATCGCACTTATCAGTTCCCTGCGGTCTATCTCCTGCGCCACATGGTCTGTACCGGATACCAGGTCGCCCAATTCCTCCAGCACCATCACTGCCTGCCCGCCGCCTCTTTTCTGCGCCGTATTATGGCGGTAACGGTTGATCGCCAGATTCCTTGTGAGTTTTCCCAGAAAAGCCGCAAGCACCTGTGGCTTCTGCGGGGGCATGGAATTCCATGCCCCCAGCCAGGTATCGTTGACACACTCTTTCGCATCCTCAGGATCCTGCAGAATATTTTGGGCGATCCTGCTGCAGTATGGTCCGTATTTTTCCGCAGTGAGCTGAATGGCCTGCTGGTCCCGCTTCCAGTATAATTTTATGATTTCAGCATCCGTCACAATTTCTCCTCCTCTGTACTCTCTGTCCTGAGCATTGTTTTCGGTCTTCACTATTATACACAATTTTTGCGCTTCCATCTTACGGTTCCTTTTTATTTTTTTACAAAAAAGAAACCCCAGCGTTTTCCGCTGAGGTCATGTCCTATCACACAAAACAGGGCAGACTATCTGATGACGTACTCTTTGCAAAATTTATCTATACCGGATCAGCAATTAAAAGGATGTCATCTTGTTTTTGCAAAGAACGTCTGCCCTGCTATTATGCTTTTTTATGTTGCGCTGAACGTTTTATACATCCAGCCAATAGTTGTGCTCGACCATATTAACCGTGCCCTCTTTTCGTTCCACACTCAGGACCAGATCCGCCTGTTCCTTTTCAGTGACAATTTCCGCCTCCTGCGCCTTGAGCAGAATACGCAGATACGCTCCTAGCCCGAAGGTCGTGGGGTTGTATTCGTTTGCCCGGAGATACCGGTTAAATTCACCGACAAACACAAGCACCCTTTTCCTCACATCCAAAAAGCCATAAGCGATGTCACGCGTGTCGGCACCCGTCAGATCATGGGAATAGAAACAATTCTGCGGCTGGTAAAGCGCCACCTCTTCCCCCAACTCATTCACTGCCATCAGACCACAGAAACAGGTCTGTATGTCATTGAACCTGCAGCCGTTGGAGTGATAGTCATGAATATTGAATGTGACATAATCCGGCGCCTTGGGATTATTCAGATCCACATCAATGTACTCTGCTGCGTCCGAGTGCGTAATATCCCCGGAGGTTGCCACACCCATAGTATTGTAATCACCGTTCCAGCCCACATGTGCAAATCCGGTGTCATACCGATAAAGCTCTGCATGCAAATCCACATCCACACGCTCCTTATCGTTCCAGTATGTGAAGAAACGAATATGTCTCGTCCCATCCGGAATCCGGTATGCCATGCCGGACTTCAGATAGCCGGTCAGCGGACTTTTCGTATTCCCCATGAGGATGGAGTCCTCCAGCGAAATATCACCGCAATCCAGATAGATCTTCTTCCCCTTCAGTTCTGTAGTGACAGAACGCAGCTTTGCCGCAAGCAGCTCGTAGCACACACGGAAGACACCCTGCGCCTCCGCTTTACCGGAAGGTCTCCCAAACTGCACCAGCACGCTGTTTAAGGTCTGGATACTCAGCTTCTCCGCTCCGGAAAGCAACGCCTCCGAAATCGCTGCTTCCGTATACCCCTGCCGCAAAAGCCATGCCAGCCAGCGCAGCATCTGCCCGGGTCTCTTGGCAATAAACGCCAGCGCGGAATCTTTATCTCCTTTCAGCAAAAACTTCGCCTGGCTCTCCCAGGATTTTAATTCTCCGCTCCGAAGCGCACGCACAGCCTCCCTGCATTCCGCGTTCCCGGAAAACTGATTGTAACTCAAAAATTCCAGCACCCGGATGATCCGCTGGGCCTTTCTCTGGCTCAGCACCAGATTGGTTCTGAAATCCGCGATCGGATAACTCTCCAAAAGCTTCACCAGACGCTTTTTCTGGGAAGTGGTAAAATGATAATCACAGCGCGTCAACACGTAATCCGTGCACTTCCAGACATCCCCCGTATGCTGGCAGACCACGCGCATACTCTCTCTGAACGTATCCGCATCCATCTGCTCAAATGCGATGCAAAATAATTCCAGAAGATTTTGCTTGAACGGAATCTTCATGGAGGAGATCGACAGGAAATCTCCTGACGCTTCCAATCCCAGCAGACTCTCCCGCACATGCAGTTTCTCTTCGTCTGTCATGCGTTCTTTCCGGGAGAGAATTCTGCGCAGACAGTATGCATACTTCTGGCTGTCCGGCACCAGTTCCAATGTCTTGTATTGGAGCAGAGTCTTGTCTTTCTTACCCTTTTCCTTTTCCGCCTTGCCGGCTTCGGTCTCGTCCGGCAGCCAGCCCCGGCGCACTTTCACGCCGAAGAGCTCCTCCATTCCATAGGTGCTGAAATAATGCACCATCTGATGGAAACGAAAAGTCGCCTCATCCATGTCCATGACCTGCTTGGGGAAATTCGGATACATGGGGGCCGCCTTGACCAGATGTACTAACGGTGCGATCCGGTCACAAATTCCCGTGAGGGATGCAGACTTTGCCAGAGCCACCGTATCCTTTGCCGTCATGGTATAGCCCAGAGACTTCAGATTCTCATTGGCGGTGACCGCAAGCGCCAGCGTTTCATCCGTCAGTTTTGAATCCACCGGATCTTCTATTGTCACACACCGAAACGCCCGAAATAAATAGGTTTCGAAATTCATACCTGCGTCACCTCCTGTTCTGCATGATCGCGCATCACTCATTGCTTCGTTCTGGAATCACTTTACCAGTTTTTTCGGCCGTTGTATATAAACCTGTAGTATAAGTTTTGGGATGCTATTTCAGTTTGCGATAAGTGAAGAGATACATGGTAAAGAAGCTGGCGCACCCGCCCAGCAGATTTGAAACAGGCTCTGCCAGAAACACACCGTATACCCCCAATCCCGCCACATGGGGCAGCCATAATGTCAGGGGGACCACAATGATCACCTTGCGGAACAGGGAAAAGAAAATGGACTGTTTCGCTTTGCCCAATGCCACAAAGCTGGACTGCCCCACAAACTGTAGTGACATAAAGATAAATCCGCCGAAATAGATCATCAGCGGTACCTGACCGCTTGCCACCATATTCTGATCGGAGGAAAAAATGCGCAGGAATCCATGGGGAAACAGCATGATCATCAGCCACATGAAAGAAGTATAACCGATACCCACCGCTGACATGAACCGGATTCCCTGCTTAACGCGTTCCTTGTCTTTTGCACCATAATTGTAACTGATCACCGGCTGCGATCCCGCCGTGATCCCGTTGATGGGCAGACTGATCATCTCCCGCACGGAATTGATGATCGTCATGATCCCCACATAGAGATCTCCGCCATGAATGGACAATGTCGCATTGCACACTGCCTGCACCACACAGTTGGTAGCGGACATGATGAACCCGGCCAGCCCCAATGTCACAATCTCCGGCACCAGCTTATAATCCGCATGCAACACCTCTTTTAACCGGATCTGCAGCACGGCATCTCGGCCAAACAAAAACCGCAGCACCAATGCACAGGAGATCCCTTGCGAGATCACCGACGCCCACGCCGCACCTGCCACTCCCATATGCAGCACAAACAAAAACACCGGATCAAGCACCAGATTGATGCCTGCTCCGATCATCATGTAGCTCATGGATTTTCTGGCATATCCCTGCAGATTGATGAATCCGCTCATACCGGTACCCAATGTGACAAACACGGTTCCCAGCAGATACACCGAAAGATATCCTCTTGCATAAGGATAGGTCACATCACTTGCTCCGAGGAGGTACAAAAGCGGCTTCTGCGTCAGATAGATCACCGCCATGCACACGATCCCGGTGATAAACTGCAAATGCATCACCGTCGTCTCAATGCGTGTTGCCCGGTCTATCGCTCCACCGCCCCGCGCCATGGAACAGAGCGGAGCCCCACCCGTGGCAAAGAGATTAATGAAAGCTGCGATCAGCGCAATAATGGGAAAGGTCAGCCCCACTCCCGTCAGCGCCACTCCTTCCTCCGTCCCCGGCAAGTGCCCCAGATACACCCGGTCCACAATATTGTAGAGTACCTGCACCAATTGCGCCAAAGTCAAAGGCACCGCCTGCGATAAAATCAGGCGGCTGATCCTGCCTTGTTTGAAATTTCCTTGTTTCTGATTCATGTTCGTTTTCTCCGGTCGTTCTTCCAACGAGGAAATCCAAAGTCAGATTTCCTCCAGATAATATACATACTCCAATGTCCGTAATGCCTCAATGATCTCCGCATGGGTCTTGTATTTTTTCAACTCTGCACTGGAAATGGAGATCGCCACGGAATACACACTCAGTCCGGATCCGGAGTAAGCAGGATTCATTTCAATATCATCAATTTTCAGCCCCAGCTTTCGGATCGTCGTCACAAAATCCTGTAGGTAAACGCTGTTTTTCAGTTCCAGATGCACCTCAAAGTGATTGGATCGGTTCTTCAGATAAACCTCCATCACAGGGAACCAGTAAAACTCGCAGAACAGCGCCGCAAAAGCGACCAGCGCCATCGTATAATAGCCGGCGCCGATCGACAGACCGATCAGCCCCCACGCCCAGAGTCCCACTGATGTGGTCAGACCCTTGATCTGATTCTTTGAAGAAAACAGGATGGAATTGATACTGATAACCGCGATCGCCACAATAGCGCCGCCTGACAAAATATAGCTATGGGTCGGATTCTGCATATCGATGTATTGATCCAGCATCATGATCACCGTCCCGGAAAGAGACACGATCATAAAGGTCCTAAGCCCCGCCGAATGCCGCTTGGATGAGCGCTCCCAGCCCACGATAGCCGAGAGGAGCATGCTCATTCCGATGCGGAATAACATCGCCGCAGTTCCCATTCCAATTGACCATTCCCCCAATAATCTCGCGATCGGATCTGCTCCGTTCATAGTGTTTCCTCCTCTGCTCTTCCTTATCATCGTCTCCGATACAGATTGCCCAGCCAATACGGCGCCCTGCTCTCCTGATATCGCTCCGCCGCCTCAGTGAATGCCGCTTCGTTTTCATTGATCTCATGGGCCGGAATTTCCTTTTGTATCTTTTCAATCCGTTCAATCAACAGCTCAAGACTGGTCTTCCGCTCTCCCGCAGCACTCTGCTCTTCCACTTCCACCACATCCTCCAGCTTATCGGAGTAGGAGCCGGAAAGATATAGGGAAAGCTTGGCACAGGCGGGCCCGATCAACTCATAGAGTACACTGGATGCCAGAATAATGGTCTGCAATGCCTCGCCTTCCTCTCCTCCGATGGTTCGGGCACCTAACGCCACCAGACCGATGGCAACTCCCGCCTGAGGAATCAGGGCAAGCCCCAGGAAATCCCTTGTCTTCTGCGGTTTCCCGGTGAGGAAGCAGCCCAGCCATGCACCTGCATATTTCCCGATGATACGCACGATAAAGTACAGCACGCCGATGACGATCAACGGCGTCTGTCCGATCCTCCCCGATGGCGTTACCAGCGCTTTCAGATCAAATGAAATACCGCTCCGCACAAAGAATAACAGCAGGATCGGCGGACTGAAATAATTGAGCTGCTGAAATAGCTTTTGATCGTCCGACATGTTATAGTAGATCATTGCCATGGACATGCAGCCCAAAAGCGGTGAAGTATCCAACAGGGTACAGATCCCACAGAAGGAAAACAACAGCGCAATGGAAATGATCAGCCGGTTGTCATGAGAATGTCTGGTCCCCAGCGCAAAGTGCAGGATCACGCCAAACACCGCTCCCATAAACAACACCCCGATGTTCTTCGCAATAGGCAGCGCAATGTTTAAGAGGCTGAATTTTCCGCCGGCATAGGAGTAGACCGCCACGGAGATTGCTGTGGAATAGGCCAACAGCCCCACGATGTCATCCAGTGCCACCACCTGCAATAACGTATCCACAAAATCCCCTTTGGCTCCGGTCTGCCGGATCGTCATGACCGTGGAGGCCGGCGCCGTGGTGGATGCCAAAGCAGCCAGCACAACGGAAAATGCCAGATCCAGTTTTAAGATAAAATAAGTCAGAACAAAGACCACCAGCGTGGCCAGCAATGCCTCCAGCAAAGTGATGACCACTACTTTCAGTCCGTTCTTCTTCAATGTGCTGAATTGAAAAAATTCTCCGGTGGAAAAGGCAATAAATGCCAATGCGATGTCCGGCAAAAAATCCATACCTTTCACAATATCAGCCGGCACAAAATGAAAACAAAAAGGTCCGATCAGAATACCCGCCACAATATAGGCCGTGACGTTCGGAAGTCTTAATTTATTCGTCACCCTTGTCATCAGAAAACCGGTCAGAAGCATGATGGAAACCGCAATAATGGCTTTGGGTGCCGGCGCTGCAGATGCAAGATTCTCATATATGATATTCCTCAAAAGTCCATCCCCTTCCGGTTTATCATTCTGTGTTTTGCGCTCTTCTATCTTATTTTTATTATATTACCGACACGTTGAACATACAAGTTTTTTATACGGGAAAGCAACCGCATACCGCACAAATGGCTGCACCTTTCGGCACAGCCATTTACCTGACTTGTTTTTATGAATACTTTAAGACTTCACTCTCGCCGTCAACTCGCCGTCGGAGACATCGATCACAATCGTATCGCCGCCCGACACCCGATCCTCCAGGATCAGCTTCGCCGCCGCCGTCTCTACATACTTCTGCACATATCGTTTCAATGGTCTCGCACCGTAAACGGGATCATAGGCCTGCTCCACTGCCAGCTGCTCTGCAGCATCCGTGAGCTCCAGATCCACATCCTTGTCCGCCAGTCTGCGGTTTAAGTCTGCTACGATCAGCTTGATGATGCCGCCGATATTATTCTTGGTCAGAGGCTTGAACAGAATAGTCTCATCCAGACGGTTCAGAAATTCCGGTCTGAAATGTGCCCGCAGCTCATTCATGACAGCGGCCTCTGCATCCGGTCTGATATTGCCGTCCGCGTCAATCCCCTCCAGCAGATAAGGCGCGCCGATGTTGGATGTCATGATGAGGATCGTATTTTTAAAGTCCACCGTACGTCCCTGGGAGTCCGTGATCCGCCCGTCATCCAGCACCTGCAGCAGCACATTGAATACATCAGGGTGCGCTTTCTCGATCTCATCGAAAAGCACCACGCTGTATGGTTTTCTGCGCACTGCCTCAGTGAGCTGTCCGCCCTCCTCGTAGCCTACATATCCGGGAGGCGCTCCGATCAGACGGGAGACGGAGTATTTCTCCATGTACTCGCTCATATCGATCCGCACCATATTGTTCTCGTCGTCAAACAGAGAAGCCGCAAGGGACTTGGCCAGCTCTGTCTTACCCACACCGGTAGGACCCAGAAACAGGAAAGAGCCGATGGGCTTCTCCGGATCTTTGATGCCGGCTTTGGATCGGATAATGGCCTCTGTCACCTTGGTGACTGCCTCGTCCTGTCCCATCACTCTCTTGTGCAGTTCCTCATCCAGATGCAGGGTCTTGTTCCGCTCGCTCTCCGTCAGCTTCGCCACCGGAATACCGGTCCACCGGGAAATGATCCGGGCGATCTCCTCATCGGAAACCTTCTCGTGCACCAGTGTCAACCCGCCGCCTGCAGTGCGCTCTTCCTCCTGCTCCAACTGTTTCTTCAGGCCGGGCAGCGTACCGTAGGAGAGTTCCGCCGCTTTCTCATAATTGCCTTCCCTCTGGGCGATCTGTATCTCACTGTTCACCCGGTCAATGTCCTCGCGCAGCTTGCTCAGCTTATCCACAGACGCTTTCTCGTTGTCCCACTGAGCTTTCTTTGCTGCAAACTGTTCCTTGCATTCGGCCAACTCTTTCTGCAGCTGCGCCAGCCGCTCTTTGCTCAGCTTATCGTCCTCTTTTTTCAGTGCAGCCTCTTCAATCTCCATCTGCATGCACTTGCGCTGCAGTTCATCCAGTTCCGTGGGCATGCTGTCCAGCTCCGTCTTGATCAGTGCGCAGGCCTCATCCACCAGGTCAATGGCCTTATCCGGCAGAAACCGGTCAGAGATATATCTGTGAGACAACACAGCCGCGCTCACCAACGCATTATCCATGATCTTCACGCCATGATACACCTCATAGCGCTCCTTCAGACCACGCAGGATCGAAATGGTATCCTCCACGGTGGGCTCATCCACCATAACGGGTTGGAACCTGCGCTCCAGTGCGGGATCCTTCTCAATATACTGTCTGTACTCATCCAGTGTGGTGGCACCGATACAATGCAGCTCGCCTCGTGCCAACATGGGTTTCAGCATATTGCCCGCATCCAGTGCGCCGTCCGTCTTGCCCGCGCCCACAATGGTATGCAGCTCATCAATGAACAGAATGATCTGTCCGTCGCTGCCCTTTACATCCTCCAGCACCGCTTTCAGACGTTCCTCAAACTCACCGCGGTATTTGGCGCCTGCTACCAATGCGCCCATATCCAGTGCAAAAATCTTCTTATCCTTCAGTCCCTGGGGTACATCTCCCCGCACGATACGCTGCGCCAATCCTTCCACCACAGCAGTCTTACCCACGCCGGGCTCTCCGATCAGCACCGGGTTATTCTTGGTCTTTCGGGACAGAATGCGGATCACATTCCGGATCTCGCTGTCCCGCCCGATGACAGGGTCCAGCTTCTGGTTTCTGGCTTTTTCCACCAGATCCTGCCCGTATTTCTCCAACGTGTCATAGGTAGCCTCAGGATTGTCGCTGGTCACCCGCTGATTCCCCCGCACCGTAGACAGTGCCTGCAAAAAGCGCTCCCTGGTGATACCGTACTCCTTGAAGATCTGGGCAATCTCCTTGTTGGGCTCCTTGATCATGGACAAAAACAGATGCTCCACGGAGACATACTCGTCCCCCAGCTGCTTTGCCTCATTCTCCGCA